>Ga0154434_133_pt1 | contig 71353 bp, 66 predicted proteins | sample RifGroC2_FD_115938 | JGI IMG/M metagenome (GOLD analysis project Ga0154434, IMG submission 115938) | Chloroflexi bacterium GWC2_49_37 | reverse complement strand
TGGTGTCCGTTGGACGCCACGAAAACATCAGACTGCTGAGCTACAGCGAGATTGAATCTGTGACTGGATACGTAGGCAATTACAATATTCGAGTCCGCCATAAGGCACGTTATGTGAATGAAATAAACTGCACCGGCTGCGGCAAATGTTCCGAAGTTTGCCCGGTGGAGATCAGCAATACTTTTGAGCGAGGATTGGTGAAACGCAAGGCAGCCTATCGGTTCTCGGCGCAGTCGGTGCCGGGGGCGTATGTCATTGACAAGAAGGGCATCGCTCCCTGCCGGAATGCCTGTCCAGCGGATCAGCGAGCGCAGGGATACATTGCCCTGATCCACCAAAAAAGGTATGCAGATGCCTATTGGGCCATCCGGCGCGAACATCCCTTCCCATCCGTATGCGGGCGGGTGTGCAACCATCTTTGCGAGGAGGAGTGCAGCCGCGGCTCATATGATGAACCGGTCAGCATCATGCGTCTCAAACGCTTCGTGTCTGATTGGGCTTACGAACACAGATCCGAGCTGGCGAAGATGATCGATAAATCCATGGTGGGAACCCCTTTCCAGCATAAACCCACCTCCACCGGAAAGAAGGTGGCCGTTATAGGGGCAGGTCCGGCAGGTTTGACAGCTGCATTGGACCTGGTACGGTTGGGTCATTCAGTCACGGTGTTCGACGCCCTGCCGGTGGCAGGCGGCATGATGCGGGTTGGTATTCCCCCGCACCGCCTGCCGTATGAATATTTGGATTGGGAAGTACAGCAGATCCTGGACGAGGGTGTGGAGTTAAAACTTAATACCTGGGTGGATGATATTCCAGAATTATTGAAGACAGGTTACCAGGCGGTGGTCATCGCAACAGGCGCACATAGCGCCTCCAAGTTGATGATCCCCGGTGCGGACCACCCGGACAACTGGTTAAGCCTGGAACTTCTGCGCCGGGCTTGCCTGGGTGAAGAACTTGATCTGAGCGGGCGCGATATTATCGTGATCGGAGCCGGGGATGTGGCCCTGGATTCAGCCCGCACTGCCAGCCGCCTGGGAAGCCCCAACGTGAAGATCGTCTGCCGTGGAATGCGGGCTTCTGCGAACGAATTGGCAGAGTCAGATGCGGAGGGTATTCAAATCATCCGCAACCGTGTTTTCAAGGAAGTGGTCATTAAATATAATAAAATCGTTGGCGTGCGCTGCCTGGAGGCACGTGTGGGCGAAATAGTAAAGGGCAAACGCCAGGTGCAGGAAATTCCCGGCACAGACCACATTATTCCAGGTAACCTGGTCATCTGGGCGGTGGGTCAGTGGCCAGATTTCACCTTCCTGCCCCGGGATGGCAGCATTGCCACGCGATACCCGGACGGACTTTGGTCCAATGAGGACATGATGACTACCCTGCCCGGGGTGTTTACCGCTGGAGATGTGCGCCGGGGAATGACAACTTTCGTTGTGGATGCAGTTGGCGAGGGTCATCACATAGGCAGGGCGGTGGATCGCTACCTGCAGCTGCCATTGGGGGGAGTACCTGAACCGCGGCGTATGCCGGTCGCCCGCCTGGGGAAAAACGAAGTGTCGGAGCGCATCCAGGACGGCCTGGTGTCAGCAGCAGCCCGTGCCCGGATGTCGACCCTGCCCGTTCAAGAGCGGATCAATAACTTCTGGGAAGTTGACCTGCCCATGAGCGAGGCAGAAGCCTTGGCCGAGGCTGCGCGCTGCCTGAGCTGCGGAGCGTGTTCCGAGTGCCTGGAGTGCGTGGTAGCCTGTGAGCGTGGTGCCATTAATCATGAAATGCAGGATGAAGTCCTGCATTTGACCGTGGGGACGATCATTCTAGCCACCGGTTTTAAGGACTTTGATCCTTCTGTTGCGCCCGAACTGGGGTATGGTGCGCTGGATAATGTCCTGACCGCCATGGAATTTGAACGCCTGGTAAATTCCAGCGGCCCGACCGCCGGCAAAGTGACTTTAAAGAACGGACAACCCCCCAAATCTGTGGCAGTGCTGCACTGCATTGGCAGCCGGGACAAGAAATATCATGAATATTGTTCGCGAGCCTGCTGCATGTACTCACTCAAGCTCTCACAACTAGTGCATGAGTACGTGGGCGCGGAAGTGTATGAGGTCTATCGTGATATGCGCTCGTTTGGTAAAGGTTATGAGGAATTCTATAATCGTACCGAACGGATGGGTGTGAATTTCTATCATGGCCGGGTAAAGAAGATCAAGAAAAAAGGCAAGAAGCTGCTTGTCAGTTGGGACGAGGCTTTCTACAACCAGCCAGACCACGTTGAAGTGGATATGGTAATCCTGGCGACCGGCTTTGAACCCCAGGCTGATGCCGCCCGGGTGGCTGGCACATTTGGGATCAGCCGGAGCGGCAGCGGATTCTTCCAGGAGCGGCACCCCAAACTGGCCCCGGTGGAAACTGTCAGCGAAGGCATCTACCTGGCAGGCGCCTGCCAGGCTCCCAAGGATATCCCTGACAGTGTAGCCCAAGCGGGAGCGGCGGCAGCAGCTGCCCTGTCCCTGATCGACCAAGGCAGGATCGCCCTCGACCCGGTCATCGCTGAAGTTAACAAGGTCCTGTGCGCTGGCTGCGGTTTATGTGCCAAAGCCTGTCCGTATGGAAGCATCCAGGTTGAAAACCGCACCTCCATCGTTAACAGTTTTCTGTGTAAAGGTTGCGGCACCTGTTCGGCTGCCTGCCGGAATAAAGCCATTTCCCTGATCCATTTCGACGACCGGCAGATCGTTAATGAGCTGGTTGGCATGCTTTCTGAAGATGGGCCTGTGTGTGTTTAGGAGGTGAACCCGTGGCATTTGAACCAAGAATTGTCGCCTTTTTATGTACGTGGTGTTCCTACACAGGCGCAGATACGGCAGGTATTGCCCGCCTGAAATCACCTGCCAACCTGCGTGCCATTCGTGTACCCTGTTCGGGGAGGGTCTCACCGGAACTGGTCATGCGTGCTTTTGACCAGGGGGCAGATGGTGTGCTGGTACTGGGCTGTCATATTGGGGAATGCCATTATGATACGGGCAACCACCGCACAGCCAAACGCCTGCCTTTGCTGCGTGAATTAATGGGGTTTGTGGGTCTGGAGCCTGACCGACTGCACCTGGATTGGGTGTCGGCTTCGGAGGGGGAACGCTATTCCCGTATTGCCACCGAGTTTGTAGACCGGGTGCGGACGCTTGGCCCGGTCCACTGGCGGTTACCCAAAGAGCAGCAGGTGGAGATCAACAGGCAGTTAATGGCAAACAGGACGGACACTCCCTTCGAGTTGAATGATTGCGCCTCAAAAACAGATGCCATCCGCACAAAAGCCCGGGAATTGCTCTCCAGCGGGCAGGTGGATTGTGTCATCGGATATGAGGTCGGGCCGCGCGGAAAAACCCGCCCGGCATTTATTTATGATGCAGAAGATGTGGACCGGCTGGTGTGGAACCCGGATTGCGTTTATAACTTGACCACCTATCTGGATGTGAAGTTGCGTCCACCCAAGCTAAAAGAGCTTAAACCAGTGGCAATCGTTGTCAAGCCTTGCGACAGCCGGGCACTGAATGTGCAGCTTGCTGAAAGCCAGTTCAGTCGCGAACATGTGCACGTCATCGGGGTGACTTGCGAGGGAGTACGAAACCAGAAAGGCAATCTGCGCGGCCGCTGCGAACAATGTGGACATCCCAACCCGGTCATTTACGACACCCTGGTGGGTGCACCGGTGAAGAGCCACCCGGTTCCGGAAAACCCAGCCTTGCTTGAGATAGAGACACTATCACCTCCCGAGCGGATGGAATACTGGCTGAGCCAGTTTGATCGCTGCATCCGCTGTTATGCCTGCCGCCAGGGTTGCCCGGTGTGCACCTGCCCCACCTGTTTATACGAGCGGGATGACTCGTTGTGGGTGGGGCTGGGAGTAGGGATGAATGAAAAAAGAACCTTTCATTTGGGCCGGGCTTACCATATCGCCGGACGTTGTGTGGGCTGCAACGAGTGTGAGCGGGTCTGCCCGATGGATATCCCCATCAGCCTGCTCAATATGAAGCTGGCCCAGGAAATTGAAAAGAGTTTTGGTCATGTGGCTGGACTGGAGCCTGTTTTATCCCCGGTTGTCACCGTCCTATCCGGTGAATATAAGGAGGGCTAAGATGAAACAGATCTCAGAAGCTGAACTGAAGCGCTGGTTGGATGCCCTGGCGGGTGAACAAACTTTGATCGCTCCGCGGGATGTAGCTGGCGTTCTGTTGTATCGACCTGTCCAATGCAGCGGGGAGATCGCCTGGGGTTTCACCCGGCCTGAAATGTCGGTAAAGAATGCCTTCTTCCCAATTACGGATCACCTGCTTTCCATACAAAAGAGCGGTGGACAGGTGCAAATAAGAGAAACCCTGCCGGAAGGGAAACAGGTCATCTTTGGCGTACGCCCATGTGATGCGCATGGCTTGCAGATCATGGATGCTGTCTTTATTGGGAAAGAGCCGGTGGATCCTTATTATGCGAGGCGGCGGGAGAACAGCGTGCTGATCGGCCTGGCATGCCAGGAACTGCACTCGAGTTGCTTCTGCACCAGCGTGGGGGGCTCGCCAGAGGATGGCACCCACATGGATATCATGCTGTACCAGACAGAAGAAGGGTATGCGCTTGAGGCGGTCACCCCTAAAGGGCAGGACTTGTTGGAAGGTGTGACGTTTGCACCGGAGGATACGGATAAACCGGTTTACAGCTATCCCGTGCAACAATTTCCCAATCCAGGCTCGGTAAACTGGGCTTCGCATTTTAGCGATGAGTACTGGCAGATGGTTTCGGATCGCTGCCTGAGCTGCCGGGTGTGTGCTTATGTGTGCCCGACCTGTCGTTGTTTTATTACCCGGGATGAACCAGTCCAAGGCAAGGGAGAGTTTGAGCGGGTGCGCTGCTGGGATTCGTGCAATGGCGCCAACTACCGCATGGTGGCGGGAGGTCACAGACCGCGCTCTGAAAAGAGCGAACGCCTGCGCAACCGGTTCCTGTGCAAGTTTCTTTACTATGCCTCACAATATGACCTCAGTGAGACCACCTCCTGCACCGGCTGCGGCCGCTGCGTGGATGCCTGTCCGGTCAATGTGGATATTACCGAGATCCTGAACGATTTTGGGAGGTTGGAATGACAGCCAAAGGAAATAATTCCATGCAGCCCTACCTGGGCACCCTGGTCGAGGTGAAAGACCTGGCCAACGAAATAAAGATCTTTCGTATCCAATTGCAGAATGGCGGCAACGAGGCTTTTGCCGATTACAAGCCCGGTCAGTTCGCCTTTGTTTCCGCCTTTGGGTTGGGGGAAGCTCCATTTGGAATTGCCAATACACCTGAGCGCGGTCCGTACCTGGATTTTGCGATCAACCGCCTGGGATCGGTCACCACCGGGCTGCATGAGCTGGGAGAGGGGGATACAGTGGGTGTCCGCGGACCGATGGGTAATTGTTTTCCGATGGAGGATTTCAAAGGCAGGAACCTGATCGTTTTGGGAGGTGGCATTGGCGGGGCTCCCCTACGCCCGGTCATCCAGCAAGTTCTCGATCACCGTTCGGATTATGGTAATCTGACCATCCTGTGGGCAGCGCGTCACCCCAGCCTGCTGGTCTTTACCGAGGAATATGCAGAGTGGAAGGCAGCCCCCAATACCAGCCTGCACCTGACAGTGGACCAACCTGACGAAAAATGGGATCATAATGTCGGCCTGATCACAGAACTGCTTCAGAAAGTTGCGCCCAAGCCGGATAACTCCGTCACGATTACCTGTGGTCCGCCCATCATGATCTACTATGTCAGCAGAATGCTGGAAGAAATGGGTTTTTCACCGGAGAACAATTATGTTACACTGGAAGCCCGCATGCATTGCGGGCTGGGAAAATGCGGACGCTGCAACCTGGGAGAGAAACTTATCTGTGTGGATGGCCCGGTTTTTAACATGGCGGAAGTCCTGGATCTAAAAGAGACCTTCCTGTAAGCCGGATTATTCTTTATAATAACGCCTTACAGTTAAATCCATCCTGTGAGGGCACCTAATCAATAAATAGGAGAAGGTGCCCTCCTCTTTGAGAAATTCCCTGCGAGGCGATATTTTTTTAAAAACATTATGAAACCTTCATCCATCTTCATTCTTGGAATAGTCCTGGTCGTTCTGGCTTTTTGCTGCGTCTGCCTGGTGGCACTTGGCGCCGGATCCTATTACATCATAAAAAATGGTAATGAGATCATCAACCAGATCCCAACGGATGTCTTCGGCCCCACCCCCACTGTGGTCATCACCCGCCCACCCCTGGAAACGATCCCCACCGATACCCTGCAGGTATTGGAAACAACAATTGTCCCCAATAATGACCTTCCCACTACCGCCTGCCGCCTGCTGGCAAAGTGCAATATTCCAGCGACGGTAGCAGCATCGGCGGTTCCACTTCAAATCGGCGATCAGGCCAGCTTCTGGGTCAATAACATGGATACGAACGAGAATATCCAGGTTACTTCCAACCTGCGCTCCATTACAGAGCATGTGTACTTCTGGGTGGAGGCCGGTGTTGACTATGATCCAAAAGAACTGGCGACCCTGACGGATACCTTTGAGAGAGAGATCTACCCAACCACGCGGGAATTCTTTGGCAGTGAGTGGACACCAGGTGTGGACGGTGACCCGCATATTTACATTCTGTATGCGACCGGTTTGGGGAGTTCCATCGCAGGTTACTATTCCTCAGCCGACGAGTACAATCCCCTGGTGCATGAATACTCGAATGGGCACGAGATGTTCATCTTCAATGCTAATAACAGTTATCTGAGCGACCCCTTCACCTATGGGGTGCTGGCGCACGAATTTCAACACATGATCCACTGGTATGTGGATCGGGATGAGACTTCCTGGTTGAATGAGGGCTTCTCGGAGTTATCGGCTTTCCTGAGCGGCTATGACCCGGGCGGGTTTGATTATCTGTACACATCCAACCCAGACCTGCAGTTGAACGACTGGCCCAATGACTCAAATGCCACCTCACCGCATTATGGAGCGAGTTTCCTGTTCACGACATACTTTCTCGACCGTTTTGGCGAAGCTGCCACGCGCTCAGTGGTTGGAAATCCCTTGAATGGGCTGGGCAGCATTGACAACACCCTGGAGGAGGTCCATGCCACCGATGCACTGACCGGGCAGCTGATCGAGGCGGATGATTTATTCCTGGACTGGGCCATTACCAACTATCTCCAGGATGGATCGGTGGCGGATGGCCGCTATGCAACCCATAATTATCCCAAAGCCCCCCAGGCTGGTGATACGGAAACAATCTACAATTGCCCGCAGCCTTTGGCTGAGCGCCCGGTGCATCAATATGGGGTGGATTACATCAGCTTGAAATGTGCAGGGGACTATAGCTTGCATTTTGAAGGTTCCACTGTGACGAAGGTGCTGCCCGAAGATCCTTATTCGGGCAAGTATGCCTTCTGGTCCAACAAAGGGGATGAATCGGATATGACCCTGACACGCCAATTTGATTTCACTCAGGTCATTGCGCCGGGATCCCTGACCTTCCGCACCTGGTATGACCTGGAGCAGGACTACGACTATTTATACCTGGAGGCTTCCACGGATGGAGAGACCTGGCAAATATTGAAGACGCCTTCGGGTACAGACCATGACCCATCCGGCAACAGCTTCGGTTGGGCGTATAATGGCAGCACCATTGGCTGGATCCAGGAAAGCGTTGATCTTTCCCAGTTCGCCGGTCAGAAGGTCTTCTTACGGTTCGAATATGTGACCGATGCCGCTGTGAACGGCGAAGGCTTCATGTTGGAAGATGTCACAGTCGCTTCGACCGGTTACTTCAGCGACTTTGAAACGGATGATGGCGGCTGGCAGCCGGATGGTTTTGTGCGCATCCAAAATTCCCTGCCCCAGACCTTCCGCCTGGCCTTGATCTTGAAAGGCAGCACCACCAGCGTACAGATCATCACCCTCAACCCCGATCAGACTGCGGATATCCCAGTGCACATCGGTGGGGAGGTCAGTGGAGCTGTGCTGGTGGTGACCGGTACAACACGTTACACACGCCAGTTGGCTTCCTATCAATATGAAATTCGTTGAGCCTCGGTTGTCACTCCCCTATCGGGATGATCCCGGAAGAACACCGGGACGTTGTGCAATCGGAAGCGACCACACAGCGTACCCTGGGGTAAGCAGTCTCCTCGTAACGGGAGATTGCTTCGACGGAAGAACGCCGTCTCGCAATGACAAATAATAATAATATTTTGATTGAACCCTTAGCAACCATTAAGAAAAGGAGATAATATGCCTGCCACCCCCTCTGCCCAGGTTTTACCCGTGAACGGGTTGATTAATTACCAGGAAGGTTCCATTGTCAGCCGCGTGATGCTTAAATCTGAAGCCGGGAACGTGACCCTATTCGCTTTTGATCTCGGACAGGAACTGAGCGAGCACAGTACTCCTTACGATGCGCTGGTGCAAGTCCTGGATGGGGAAGCCGAGATCCGAATCTCGGGCAAGGCCTTCGTGTTAAAAAGCGGCGAGGCCATCATCATGCCCGCCAACGATCCGCATGCGGTCAAGGCGGTCAAGCAGTTCAAGATGCTTCTGACGATGCTTAAGTAATAAGAAATATAATGCAAGCACAGAAGGCGGGATTTCCGAAGGGAGGCAATCCGGCCTCCTTGTTAGCAGAAAATATCGTCCCGAAGAAAAAATGTTGGGTTTCGCTTTGTCTGGCCAGGTCAGGAGGGTTGACGGGTGCGCTCAATCCAACCTACTGGTTAAAGACTACCGCTTCCACAAATGTAAACAGACTTCCGAAGTTTCTAAAACTTCGGAAGTCCTTAAGTATCACGGTACTATGCCGCCAGTACTTCTTCCAGGCTGCGTTTGACGTGGGTGAAGATGATGCTGAGGGGCATGTGCTTGGGGCAGGATTGTTCGCACATGCCACAGCCGACACAGTCCACCAGCCACTCAACCACATCCTGGCGCTCGTAGCGGCCATCTTTTGCACGCTGCGGGGGATTCGCAGTACAGATCGGGCAGGCCTCCATGCAGGTCTGGCAGCTTCCGCAATCCTCAAATTGATCAAGCAGCACGTCCACATTGGCGGGCAGGACTTCGGTCAGACCGGACAAGACGCGGTCACGCGTTTGCGAATGGACCTCCACGAGTTTGGAGAGCATCACTTGGCGCTTGCTGCTCAAAGCCGGATCGGCTGGCTTGTCGGTAACTTGTGACCAGTCCAGCAGGTCGGATTGGCCGTTCACCAGGATGGATTGACGCACCGGCAGCCCAAGTACACCCAGGTTGATGTCGGCAGATCTTGCGCCGGGGGAGGTGCACATCTGGCAGGCAGCCCGATAGCGATAGGCGGCGATGCCGCCCTGGGGTGCAAACTGGAGGGCTTCCTTTGTCAACCCGGCATCCGAGCCTGTGCGGATGGAGCGCCACTCAAATTCTTCATCCGGGAAAGTCCCCAGGCAGTCCACGCAGATGGTCATCAGACGTGCAGGTTCGATCTCTTTGTGCGCGGTGACTTCATTCAAGGCGCGCAGTTCGCAGGGACGCAGCAGGATGCCAAAGCGGCCGCCCGGGTGCTCCTGCAACACACCGGGGACCAACCCGGCGATGTTCATCAACATGAGAGGTTGGAAGGGATTGAACTCTCCCAGCACGGAGAGATCATCCACAACCCGCAACTCATTTTTCCTGGCAGAGGGCAGGATCATGCCTTCCAGACCGGTCTCCTGCCAGACTTTGCTGATAAAGCGATTGACCGTTCCCAGCGGGTCACCTTTTGTATTTAATACCCATTGTGTATTCATATGCACCTATTCCAATCTTTGCGCCAAAATTTCAGCAATATCCAGTATCTTGATCTCTTCTCCAAACCCTTTGGAGCGCACCGCGTCATCAAACATGATCAAACAGTAAGGGCAGGATGTGGCTACCACGTCTGCTTTGACATCCAAGGCATCCTGCAAGCGGCGCTGGTTGATGCGCGTACTGGCATCGGTTTCCATCCACATTCCGCCGCCGCCTCCGCCGCAGCAGAAACTGTTCTCTTTCTGGCGGGCCATTTCGACCCGTGTTACTCCGACATTGTCCAGCAATTTACGCGGGGCGCTGTAAATATCGTTGTAGCGTCCGAGGTAGCAAGAGTCATGGAAAGTAAGCTTTCCATTCATCTTTCCAACCCCAAGCCCCGCCAGATCCAACCCGGCCAGATACTCGCTGTAATGCTGAACGGTAAAATCTGCTCCCATCTGAGGGTACTCGTTCTTCAAAGTGTTGAAGCAGTGCGGGCAGGTGGTGATGATGCGATTGAACTTGACTTTGCCAAAGGTTTCTATATTCTGTTTGGCAAACTCCTGGAAGATATATTCATGTCCCATTCTGCGGGCGGTTTCGCCGCAGCACACCTCGTCAAAGCCCAGTACGGCAAAATCCACGTTCATTTTCTTGAGAATCTTCACAAAAGCACGCGTGACTTTCTTGTTGCGTTCATCAAAGGCGGCTGCACAACCAGTGAAGAGCAGGACATCGGTTTGTTCACCGGGAGCCAATTCACGCACATCCAATCCATCCGCCCAAGCCATGCGGTTTTCGGGGGGCATGCCCCAAGGATTCCCCTGGCGTTCCAGGTTGCGCATGGTATCTCCCACCGATTTTGGCATCTTGCCGGTGGTCAGAAGCTGGTAGCGGCGCAGATCCACGATCTCGTCCACCGGGCGGATGAAGGCCGGGCATTTTACGGTGCAGGCTCCGCAGGTGGTGCAGTACCAGGCATATTCCTCGCTGATCACCCCTGGGGTCAGTTCGCTATCCGGGCTGACTTCTGCATGCACCAGGCTGGTGAGCATGGATTGGCGCAGGTTCTGGATCAGGTCGCGCGGTGAATAGGGCATACCGCTGGAATTGGCCGGGCAGGCTTCTTCACAGCGCCCGCAGCGCAGGCAGGCGTCAAATGAAAGCAGTTGCAGGGAGGTGAATTCTGTGATCTTGCCCACCCCCAGAAATTCGGTGGTTTCAATATCTTCGATCTTTTCGATCTCTCCCACCTTGCGGCGCGTGCGCAGCAGGATGTTGAGAGGCGTATTCACCAGGTGGCGCATCTTGGTAAAAGGGATCAGCCCGACCAGCAGCAGCGCCAGGGCGACGTGGGTCCATACGAGGGCATCATGCAGAGCCGCGGCCTGGTCAACCGGGAAGCCCATGCTGCGCATCAGACCAGCCACCCAGGTGCCGACTGGAGACCACTGCGCCCAGGGTGGGGTGGTGACCAGCAGGCGAATACCTTCATTGGTGAAACCGACAGAGGCGATCAGGAAGAGCAGTACCAGGGCGAGGGTATCATCCCAGCGGGTCTCGAGTGTTTTGGGACGCAAAATATAGCGCCTGAAAGCCGCCATAAGCACGCCCAGCAGGATGAAGACTCCTGCAACATCCATGACCAGCTCATAAGCCAGGTACCAGTTATTGCGCGGGAAGGTGTTGATAGTCCAGGGCAGGAACAGTTTCATCTGCAAAGTATTGAGGATGGTTCCAATCACCTGGATGGTCACCCCCCAGAAAATGAGGAAGTGCATGATCCCCGGGTAGGCTTTTTTGAGAATGCGTACCTGCCCGAGAATGTGTACAAAAAAATCTTTCACCTGTGGCCCAAGCTGTTCCCAACGGTTGATGACAGATTTTTGGCTGCCAGGTAAAGCACCTGTGGTCATGCGCCACCTCCAACTTTAATGTAGATCTGTCCATCCACCACATCGGTCTCCAATGCCATCAGGGGAGCCGGAGGCGGCCCGGATATGACGCTGCCATCTGCCACGCTGAAATTGCCTTCATGGCAGGGACATTCCAGACGTTCGGTGTCTGGATTCCATTTGACGATGCAGGCAAAGTGAGTGCATACCGCTGAATAAGCTTTAAGTCCATCCGGCAGGTTTATGACTATTGCCGGGTAACGCCCGAACTTCACTGTTTTGGATTGCCCGACGGGCAGTTCGCCTGCGGGGCAGACTAATACCGGTTCGGTGGGCAGCTCCTCCAATATTGGAGGGTAGAAGTAGGCTACAACCGGGGTGACCATCATGCCCACACCCACCAGCGTACCAGCACCTTTGAGCAATTTCAAAAAATCACGCCTGGTCAGGTCGTTCATCTTAACTTACCTCCCCCCAAATGGTCATGGCGATGGCGATAATTACCCCGATGACGGTGATGATAAAACGAACCCGCACGGCTTTTCGGCTATCCTCTTTTTTATCCAGAAACGGCCAAAAGATCACAGCCAGAACAGCCAGCAGGATGATTACCACTCCAAATACCGTGCCATCAATGCCCAGAATTTGCGGAGGGATGTATTTCAACAATTGATACAGCGCCAGGAAATACCATTCGGGTTTGACGTGCAGGGGCGTATTCAGTGGGTCTGCCGGAGCCTGTAAACCAACCGGGAACAGCATGCCTAAAACCCCAAAGATGACCACCACCACCAGGATCCCGATGACCACATAGAATTCGGTGCGAATGTGATCGGGATAAAAAGGAACACTATCTTTTTCTTGTTCAGGATTTGTCGTAGCCATGCGCAGCCTCCTATAAAGGTTTCTTAATGCCCAGTTTGCGGATCATCATAAAGTGGGCCAGCATGAAAGTCACCGTCAACAGGGGGGTGACGATGATATGCAACCCATAGAAACGTCCGAGGGTGGCCTCACTGACGTCCCAACCCACCCTGAGCATGACCAGCACCAGGTTGCCAATGACTGGCACAGCTCCGGCGATATCAGTGCCGACGGTGGTGGCCCAGTAAGCACGCTGATCCCAGGGCAGCAAATAGCCGGTGAAACCAAAAACCAGGGTCAGTAGCAGGAGGAAAGCTCCGCTCAACCAGTTCAATTCACGCGGGGCTTTGTAAGCCCCCATGATGAAAACGCGCAGCATATGGGCGATGCACAGGACGATCATGCCATTGGCAGACCAGGCATGGATCATGCGGATGGCTGCACCGAAGCGCACCTCGTTTTCGATGAATTGAATGCTGGCATAAGCCTCGGCCGCGGTGGGTTTGTAGTAGAAGGCCAGCATGATGCCGGTGATGGCCTGGACCACGAACAGGAAAGCGGTCATGCCGCCCAGGCAGTACCACCAGCGCAGGGCAAACTTGGGAACAGGTTTGCTCAATATTTTGGCCATTGGTTCGCTGATCTCGTAACGCTTGTCCACCCATTCCACAGCCCGGGTGGTGAGCGGTTTCCACTGCCTGCGCTGGGTCCAGACGGAAGCCGAGCGGTAGATGCCAAAAACGAAGAGGAGTCCGAAGGTGCCGAAAATTACCCAGCGCCCGACAGGCGTCCAAAGATTTTTGTCTTCACCAGTGATGTGGCAGGACAGGCAGGGTTCCTGTTTGGGCGGAGGGATCACCAGCGCCGGGCTGCCCTGGCTGGCTGTCTGAGCTGTGTCACAGTTGAGCGTGCCGACTTCCCCGGCAGTGGTCATGGCGCGGGTGTGCAGGGTCATGGCAATCAGGAAGATCCCTGACACCAGAACCACCGCCAGTCCAAAGAATAGATTTCTACGTGCTTGATTGTTCACAAGCCACCTCGAATGTTGATCGTGTCGTTTCAAGTTCGATCGGCCCATTAAAGAAAGAACACTTCCCGAATGGGCTGTGCACATAGCATACAGTCTTCGGGGCCAGCCTGTCATCCGCTGCCCGCCTGATTACCCTAAGTCAGACACCTTAATTGTCGCGAATACATGGCTTAGTGGGTGGATGTTGATCTGTTTGGCATAAATCACCTGCATATCCCCGAAAGTTAAATTAAAAATACCCCTGTTGAGGTTGTGTTTGTTGAGGTTGTGTTTAATATTTCTGCGATGTGGGGAGGGGAGAATTGTGCGAAAAAAGAGGTATTCCGAATTTAATAAAAAACCTTACTGCAAATGGCCCCTATCACCACCATCCCTGAGAGACCGGACATAAGTCACGAAGTCATTGGGATTATTTGTGAATGAAGCTTGGTGACTAGTGGTAAAGACCTTTCCCAATGGGCTTATAAGAACATGGAGCTAAATGGCATGCCCTTTGAACTGGCTCATATAAAGGTTGTAGTAAAAGCCTTTGGATGCCAGCAACTCAGCATGGCTGCCCTGTTCAACGATCTCACCGTGGTCGATGACGATGACTTTGCTAGCCTCACGGATGGTGCTGAGGCGATGGGCGATCACAAAACTGGTGCGCCCGGCCATCAGGCGCAGCAGGGATTTCTGGATGCGGGCTTCGGTGCGGGTATCCACGCTGCTGGTGGCCTCGTCCAGGATCAGGATGCCCGGGTCGGCCAGGATGGCGCGCGAGATGGCCAGAAGCTGGCGCTGACCCTGGCTAAGGTTGCTGGCGCGCTCAGCCAGGTCGGAATGGTAGCCCTGTGGGAGCTGGCGGATAAAGTAATCTGCGTCTGCCATTTTGGCGGCCTGGATGCAAGCTGCATCACTGGCTCCCAGCCGGCCGAGGCGGATGTTCTCCATGACGGTAGCTGAAAACAGGTAGGTATCCTGCAGTACCAGCCCCAGTTCGCGACGCAGGTCATCCCTTTTGATGTCACGGATATCCATCCCATCGATGCGGATGCTACCGGCCTGGATGTCGTAAAAGCGGGTCAGAAGGTTGATGATGGTGGTCTTCCCGGCTCCGGTCGGCCCCACCAGGGCGATGGTCTCGCCCGGTTCGGCGACCAGGTTCATATTCTTCAGGATGGGATCATCGGCGGCATACCCAAATTTCACATTCTCAAAGATGACCTGCCCGCGGACATGTTCGAGGGGATGAGCATCGGAATTATCTTTTGGTTCGGGTTGGGTATCCAGTATTTCAAATACCCGCTCGCTGCCTGCCAGGGCGGCCTGGATGGAGTTGTAAATGTTGGCCAGTTGGCGCAGGGGTGAAATGAACTGGCGCCCATAACTGATGAAAGTTGCAATGGTACCCACCGTGGTAATGCCCTTCAGGGCCAGGTATCCACCCAGACCGGCCAGCACGATCACGAACAGGTTGCCAAGCTGGTTGGTGAGCGGCATGAGCAGCATGGCGTAATTGTTGGCGTATACTCCAGCTTTATAGACCGCCTGGTTCTTTTCACGGAAATTATCAATGGCGCTTTCATTGCGCTGGAAAGCCATCACCACGCGTTGCCCGCTAAGGGTTTCTTCCATGGTGGCAGTGATCAACCCGAGCTGTTTTTGAAGCTCACGGAAGCCCCGGCGCGTATAGCGGGCCACAAAATTGGTGAACCAGAACATGATCGGCAGGACGATCAGGGATGCCAGGGCCAGCCAGAAGTTCAACAGGAACATGGCGATCACGATCCCCAGCATGCCCAGCACACTGGCCAGGATGGAGGTCACATTTTGAGAAACCGCCTGGTTGACAGCCTCGATATCGTTCGTCAGCCGGCTCATCAATTCACCGGCCTGGTTGTGATCAAAAAAGGTCAGGGATAACCTTTGCAGGGTGGTGAACAGCTTTTGACGCAGGTTTTTCAAGGCCTGCTGTGAGACCCGCGCCATAACCCAGTTGGAGGCGATCTGAAAACCTGAATTTAATATAAAGACTGCCAGCATCAGGGTGGAAATTTTCACCAGCCCGGCAATATCCTTGTTGGTAATGTACCGGTCGATGGCACGTCCCATCAGGTAAGGTCCGGCCAGGTCGAGCAGGGTGTAGATCACAACGAACAGGAACACCAGCAGCATTTGGGGTATGAATGGCTGCAGGAAAGCGCCCAGGCGCAGCAGGGCCTGGCGCGAGTCTTTGGCTTTTTCGATCCGGCCCGGGTTGTGGGCACCGCCAGAGCGCTGCGCAAATTGCATTGCATTTGGGGTTTGTTTCGGGTTACCGGCCTGTGTGCTCATTGGATGGGCTCCCCGTTTTTAGCCCCTGAAATGGGCACTCCATTGCCCAACTGGGAAGCGTAGATCTCCTGGTAGATCGGGCTGGTGCGCATCAGCTCTTTATGGGTACCCTGGGCGGCCAAACGGCCCTTGTCGATCACCAGGATCTTATCGGCGTTCAGAACAGTGCTGATACGCTGGGCGACAATGAAAATGGTGCAGCCCCGAATCAATTTGTCCAGTCCATTCTGGACCCTGGTTTCTGTCTCCACGTCCACCGCACTGGTGCTGTCATCCAGGATCAGGATGCTGGGTTTGAGCAGGATGGCGCGGGCGATGGCGATGCGCTGTTTTTGTCCTCCCGAAAGGTTAACACCGCGTTGTTCCACCTGGGTTTCGTATCCCTGTGGCAGTTCCATGATGAAATCGTGGGCCTGGGCAGCCCTGGCTGCCTCCTGGATCTCTTCCATACTGGCATCCGGTTTTCCGTAGCAGATGTTCCCACGGATGGTCCCGGAGAAAAGCACCGATTCTTGCATGGCCAGGCTGATATGTGCCAGCAGAATCTCTTTTGGGATCTGGCGTACATCCACCCCGTCGATCATCACCCGCCCCGAGGTGGTGTCATAGAAACGCGGGATCAGGCTCACCAGGCTGGATTTCCCGGATCCAGTCGCGCCCAGGATGGCCACCTCCTTCCCGGCCTCGGCTATAAAACTGATATCCTGCAAAACAGGTTCATCGGATTCCCCTCCGTAATGGAAGTAGACATGTTCAAATGTCACCTGCCCCTGGATTTCCTGGTTAAATGCGTCCGCCCCTGGTGTATCCTGCACTTCAGCTGGTTCCTCCAGCACCTGTTCGATGCGCCCGGCTGAAGCCATGCCGCTTGCGATCACGGAGGATAACTGTGCCATGATCCCGAGTGGGCCGACCGTGGTCAGGAGATAATTGGCGAACGCCACGATCTGCCCGACGGTCAGGTTCCCCTGGATTGTGGTCAGACCTCCCGACCAGATGATGATGACCACCCCGATATTCATCAGGGCGGTCAGGATCGGGAACAGCACCGACATGACCTGGGTTACATGGATGGTCTTTTCTGCAAAATCCTGATTGGCGGTGTCAAAACGGTTGTTCTCAAAATCTGCCAGCACAAAGGCCTTGACCACCCGCACACCGGAGATGTTTTCCTGCATCACCGTATTCATTTTGTCCAGTCTCTTCTGCACCCCCAGGTAGAGCGGGCCAGTCTGGGTGGTAAACAGCGTGATGACCAGGATGGTGAAAGCCAGCAGAATTAAGATCAAGAATGCCAGGTGAGCGTTGGTCGCAAACATCAGCAAGATGCTGCCGGCCATCAACATGGGGGCGCGCGTACCGATCCGCAGGAACACCTGCACCACCCGCTGCACGATGGACACATCACTGGTCAGACGCACCATCAACTGCCCGGTCTTCATCCGGTCCAGGTTGCCGAACGAGAAGGTCTGGATCTTGACGAACAGGCGTTCGCGCAGGTCACGCCCGAAGGATTCCCCCACTTTTACGGAATAGATGTTGTTGCCGATCGCAAACAGCGTGTTGACCACCGAGATCCCCAGCATCAGCCAGGTAGTGTTGACGATCAACGTCATATTGTTTTTAGCGATGCCCTGGTCGATGATCTTTTGGATCAGGCGCGGGATGACCAAGTCGAGAAAGACAACCGTAGTCAGCAGGACCAGCGCGATGGCGCTTTCTTTCCAGTAGGGTTTGGCAAATTTGGCGATGCGTATTAGTGGCTTCATAAAAAAAACCTGTCTGGATGATTTATTACTTCAAATTTTCACCAGCAATCTGATGAAGAACCCCTTGGAGGGCAGGGGACTCTTCGTTCGCACACTTGCCCGCCCGAAAGGACATCGGGACGATGTGGCTTGGAAGTTCCAGGGAAAGAAGTTCTCTCAGTGTGACAAGCCTGAGAATTTACGATATTTCAATTTTTTTAATATGCCGGGAGACACCCCAACGTCCTGCTTTTTTTGAGAAGACCCTTATATTTCTATGATCTTCTTCTGGATGGCGTATTTGATGAGTTCCCCCCGGTCGTGAAGATCCAGCTTTTGCATGAGGTTCAGGCGGTGTGCTTGCACGGTCTTGACGGATATCGTCAGGATGCCGGCGATCTGTTTGTTGGTGTAGCCCTCGGCGATGAGCTGCAGCACTTCACGTTCACGGGCGCTCAGGATCCCATCTTTATCTGCTGGGCGGATACCACCCCAGCGCAGGTAATCTTCTATCACCAGGCGGGTGATGGCTGGAGAGAGCACGGCCTCGCCCTGGTGCACCGAGCGGATGGCGTTGATCAGTTCCTTGGCTGCGGCATCCTTCAGAATGTAGCCCATGGCACCGGCTTCCAATACCTGGCGGATATATTCTTCATTATCATGCATGGACAGGATCAGCACCCGCACCCGAGGACATTGACGCTTGATCTGGCGGGTGGCTTCCAGCCCATTGAGCAGAGGCATGGCAATATCGATCACGGCCACATCCGGTTCAAGCTGGCAGGCCAGGTTGACAGCCGCGCGCCCGTCTTCGGCTTCGGCTACCACTTCCAGGTCTGGTTCATCCTCCAGCAAGGCGCGGATGCCATTGCGCAGGATGGTATGGTCGTCAGCCAGCAGAATGCGGATTTTCTTCATTACCCCTAATTGTACTCGAAAGCAGTATCATCTCAATAAAACAGGAATAGGCAGACAAACCTGAAGGCAGGTGCCCCGCCCCGGGGTGGAATCCAGGAGAATTTCCCCGCCCAGCAATTCAGCGCGTTCGCGCAGACCGAGCAGCCCTAGGTGATGGCTTTGCAGGGCTTCATCCGAGACAGCTTGCATATCAAAACCGCGGCCGTCATCTATTACATCCAGGCAGATGGATTGAGCTTCGAGGGAAATATGAATGTGAACTGAGCGGGCTGCGGCATGCCGCAGAATGTTGTTGACCGCCTCCTGTGAGATGCGGAAGAGGGTTATGCTGATTTGCGGAGGCAGTTCCGGCATCGGTTCGGGGGCATCCACATCAATATGGATGCCGGCTGCTTCCAGGTTCGAGCGGGCATACCAGCGGATGGCAGACACCAAACCCAAGTCGTCCAGGATGGCGGGACGCAGCCCAAAAACGATCCGGCGCAGTTCAGCCAGGGCATTGGCAGCTAGTTGACGGGCAGCCTGAACATCCTGTATCAGGTCCCCGTGTTGAGCGGGAAGGTGGGCTTCCAACTGGTCCAGGCTGATGATGAGCATGGTGAGAGCCTGACCGGTATCATCATGCAGACTACGGGCGATGTTCTTGCGCTCCTCCTCCTGGGCATAGATGGCGCGTCCGGAAAGAGCGTGCAACTCCTGGTTGCGTTCTTCCAACTGGCTGACCAGCGAATGCAGCGCCGAGGCCAGACTAACCGTGTCGGCATCCGGGTTTTTCAAGCGCTCCACGTGCAGATCTCCGCCGCCGGAGATCCGCTCCGCCAGCTTGCGCAGGTCACGCAATGGTTGCAGGGCAGCTTTCAGTATAAGGAAGTTAACCAGCAAACTCAAGCTGATGCCGATGGCAGCAAATACTCCGATCAGCCAGCCATCCAGTACATCCGAGAAGTGGCGGGTGAGCAGCGTGCCGCCAATGGCTCCAGCAGCGATCACCATGGCGTTTCCGACAGCAATACGCGTAAACAGTGAGATTCGTTTGAGTTTTTCCCGCAAGAAAGACAGCCCGCTGAAGGTTTTCATCAGGGGCAGTATATCATGATGGCGTTATTTCAAGCCATACCACTCGCCTGCGTTGAAATCCCCCAGGAAGATTTTGCGGTCTTCTTCGCCCTGAATGAAGCGACCGGCTTCTTCAGCAAGGAGCAGGTACTTGCGGGCAGCCTCCCGGTTTCCATCAAGAGCGTGGGCGCGTGCCAGGGCTTCGAAGGCGTAGGCTTTGTCAAAATCCTGCAGCAGGTCTTTGTGTTGAAGGGTAAGTTCCTGGCAGCGCCCGGCGTAGACTAGGGCGGGATGCGCCTGCCCAAGTACGCTGTAGACATGGCTAAGCATCCACATGCCGCGCTGAAGATGCAGGGCTGTGCCGGCAGTCCGCCAGTGAGCCAGGGAGGCATGCGCATAGTCTATTAATTGCTCATTCTCCTCCTGGCGGCGCTCTGAATTATCCAACAATCCCCAGGTCTTGCCGTTGAACTGGATGGCAAAAAAACGTTCCGCTTCTGCTTCCGTATAGGTTTTGGGTTCATCCATGGGTCACCTCTCAATTAGGAGTATTATAATCTTAATTGGGTAGAGAAATGGGATTTAAACCAGGGGTTGATATTTATTATAGGGGTGGGTCTTGTTTTTTGTTCAGGATGACATTTCAATCGAGAAGACCCACCCCTAATGATAAATGATCCGTTGTAAAATAAGACCTGTCCCTACCGATATACGCTTCCTATGCAAGGAAAACTTTCAATGTCATATGCGCGCATAATCATCCTGACGTCTCTGGCCATGCTTGCGTTTGCAAGTAATTCAGTCCTGTGCAGGCTCGCTCTCAGCCATACCGGTATTGATGCGGCCAGCTTCACAACCATTCGCTTGATCTCGGGAGCGATGATGCTCTGGCTGGTGGTGCGGATTCGGCGCGGTACACAAACTGGGGGCGGCAGCTGGTTGTCTGCCTCGGCATTGTTCGTTTACGCAGCCGGTTTTTCTTTTGCTTACGTGAGCCTGCCTGCGGCAACCGGTGCGCTATTGCTGTTTGGGGCTGTCCAGGTAACCATGATCGGGTATGGAGTATGGTCAGGTGAGCGTCTGCTGGGGCTGCAACTTGTGGGTCTCATGCTGGCTTTTGGAGGACTTGTGGGTCTATTGCTACCGGGCCTCTCAGCGCCGCCCTTGATCGGCACAATATTGATGTTGGGTTCGGGAGCGGCTTGGGGCATCTACTCTTTAAGGGGGAGAGGTGCAGGCGATCCCACCAGGGTGACGGCAGGGAATTTCAGGCGCGCCGCTCTTTTAGCAGTAATAATGAGTATATTGATGTTCAATGGCATACCCCTGGACAACGCCGGGGTTTGGTATGCGGTTGCATCGGGTGCGCTGGCTTCCGGAATAGGATATGCGATCTGGTACACAGCATTACCCGGGTTGAAAGCCACCCAGGCTGCCACAGTGCAGTTAAGTGTTCCAGTGATCGCTGCCCTGGGGGGTATCGTTTTCCTCGCTGAGCCCATAAGCCTGCGCCTGATATTAGCCTCCACAGCTATTTTGGGTGGCATCGCACTGGTAATAAAGGATAAATAACAATCAGCGCCTAAAGCGGAATGGACGGCCGAAAACAGGCGCGTTCTTCCAGAAATGTGCGATAATAGATAAGAAGCTCACCGGTGCTGCCGCGGTCGTGAAGACAAACCATATAAGATACTTGCTCATGAGTATGTCCATTCGAAAAGAGATCTGACGTATGTCTGCACCGTGCTGCCGGCAGTTGAAGCCTTCACCCTTCGGATAGTGCACAGGGATGCCAGGCGAAGTGCCTTGTTGGGCGCTATTCCTTGATTTGCAGGTGGAGGTTGATTGCAAGTGAATATTAAAACAAGTCTTGTTGTGATGTTATGGATTGACTAACCCACCCAATGTAAAAGGAGATAAATCTTATGTTCCCAATTGGTGATGACGATTCCGCTCGCAGAACTTTTCCTGTGATCACATATGTTTTGATCGCCCTGAACGTCCTGTTTTTCTTTGTCGAATTAAGCGGCGGGGATGCATTTATTGAGAAATGGGCGTTTGTTCCCAGTCGATTCCTTGCCAATCCCACGAATGATTTTCTGACCCTGTTCACTTCCATGTTCATGCATGCCGGGTGGGTTCACCTGGGAGGCAATATGCTTTACTTGTGGATCTTCGGCGACAATGTGGAAGACCGTTTCGGTCACATCAAGTTCACATTCTTCTACCTAATCTGTGGGCTTGCAGCAACTTTTGCACAGTTGGCGTTCAGCCTCGGATCGAACATACCGAATTTGGGAGCATCAGGGGCGATTGCGGGGGTGCTTGGTGCTTACATTTTGTTGTTCCCACAGGGAAGGGTAAAAGTATTGCAAGGCCAACGAGTGATCCTGGTGCCCGCGCTGATCGTCATTGGGCTCTGGATCGTTCTACAACTTTTTAGCGGTATCGGCTCCATAACGAGCACAACGGATACGGGTGGAGTCGCTTACATGGCGCACATCAGCGGATTTGTGGCAGGGTTTGTGTTGACCTTTTTGCTTCGAGGCAGTGACAGGGCGAAGTTGACGGGCTGAATCGCAACATTAAGCTGCAAGGATTGTGACGCATTGGATTCAACCACCTGATGGTGGTTAAATAGCTAACACAAACAGCATTATCTCTGGACGGGAGGGCTTGCGTATGGTAAAATACGCCGCGCTCGTCAATTGGGGGCTCGTCTAATGGTAGGACAGCGGACTCTGACTCCGTATGTAGAGGTTCGAATCCTTTGCCCCCAGCAAAAAGGCTCTCATCACAAGATGAGAGCCTTTTCCGTTTATTTGCTTTATATGGGAACCTGGTGAGACCCCAAGCCCATCTGCGCAAAATTTATTGCGCTGCGGCTGGTTTGCGTTTGAACCAGGTGCGCCATTCCTTGTTTTCCCAAACCACAAGGATGGGGGCGGCATTGAAGATGGATGAGTATGTACCAGAGAAGACACCTACCAACAAGATAACAACAAAGTGCCGGATGGTATTACCCCCAAACAGGGTCAATGCCAGCAGGGTCATCATAACGGTAAGCTGGGTGTTGATGGAGCGGTCAAGGGTCTGCACGATGGAATGGTTGACAAGGGTTTCATAACCAATTTTCTTGTAATGGTTGGAGTTCTCACGGATACGGTCAAAAACAACGATCGTATCGTGAACCGAGAAACCGATCACGGTTAGAAGGGCTGTCAGGAAAAGCGAGTCTGCTTCCCAGCCCAGGTAATGACCAAGAATGGCTTCGAAACCAATGACCACCAGGACATCATGCAGCATGGCGATGATGGCCGCGGTACCATAGCGGAAGGCGTGTTGAACGCCACGGAAGGCATATGTGATGTACAACAAGATCACAACAGCCGCCAGGGCTACTGCTCCGGCTGCACGTGTGGCAACTTCCTGACCTACAGCCGCACTGACCTGGGTAAAATGCAGGACGGTTACAGTACTTCCGGAAAGTTCCTGCATGGCTGCCACGATCTCACTCTTGGTGGCATCCGTCATTACTTTGGAGCGGATGGATAACGAGTCGGTTCCCAGGGGTTGAATGACCGGGTTGGAAATATCGGAACCGGATTTTGAGAAATCCGCATACATGTTTGTTACCTGGTCACTTGATAATGGTGCGCCTGTTTCAAACTTTACTTCAAGGAGACTTCCACCCGTAAAATCGATGCCAAGAGGTAGGTGCCATAGAAGCAGGGCGATGATGCCCGGAATGATCACCAACAGGGAGATGCCAAAGTATAAGTAGCGATTTTTAATGATATTCATTGTGGCACTCCTATAATCCGAACCAGCGGGGATGTTCGGTAGTCTTAATATTGTCGAGCATAACATGCAGGAATGTACGTGTAACGGTAATGGCTGTAAACAGACTTACCACCACACCCAGCGCCAGGGTCAATGAGAAACCTTTAACCAGGCTGGCACCGAAGGCATTCCCAAACCAGAACAAAATTCCACAGGTAATGAGAGTGGAGAAGTTTGAATCACGGATGGATGGCCAGGCACGCGACCAACCGAGGTCAATAGCCTGGCGGAGTGTTCGCCCGGCACGCAATTCTTCTTTCAATCGTTCAAAAATCAAGATATTGGCATCCACTGCCATACCAATACTCAAGATGAAACCAGCAATACCCGGAAGAGTGAGCACCACCGGGATCAACTTGAAGAGCATCAGTGTAGTAAGTGCATACACGATCAACGCCAGATCTGCCAGTACGCCGGGTAATCTGTAATAAAATGCCATGAACAGGATGACAACCAGGAGACCGATCAAACCTGCGAACAGGCTTTTTTGAACAGATTCCTGCCCCAGGGTTGGTCCTACTGTCCGGCTTTCAACAACCTTGATAGGAATGGGAAGCGAACCATATCTTAACTGGATGGCCAGGGCATTTGCGCCTTCAAGTGTGAAACTGCCTGTAATGACACCCGCCCCATCGGTAATCTGGGAATCGATACTGGGGGCAGAAATCACAGTCTTATCCAGGACAATGGCGAGGATCTGATTGACATGCGTTCCGGTGAAATCGGAGAACAATGCCTTAGAATCAGATTTTAAAGTAAAGGCAATTTGATATTGTCCAGTGGTACCCTGGGTGACAGTGACCGTATCCAGTGCGGTTCCGGTCATGACCGTATGGTAAACAATTGGGGCAATTTCTGTGGGTGTCTGGGTGGGTGCTTCCGTGGGAGAAGCATCTGAAGGTGTGGCTGAGACAGTTGGTTCAAGTGTCGGTGATGCAGATGCTTCGGGTATAACTGTGGGAGAGACTGTTGCATCCGTGCCAAAGTCGGTCTGGATGACAGTGCCCGGATTAAGTCTCTCGGTGCCCAGGTCAACGAATTCCAATAGACCGGTTTTCTGCAATGAGGCAACTACATCCTCAGGATTACTGATGCCGGGGAATTCAGCCACGATACGGCGGGGGGGAGCTACTTGCATAACCACTTCACTCACACCAAGTGCGTTCGAGCGGTTCTCCAAGATCTGGCGGGCGACTTTAAGGTCGTCAGCGCTGACAACCGCATCTGCAGGAAGATCAGCTTCCAACAGAGTTTGCAGACCACCCCGCAAATCGAGCCCAAGACGGACTGTGACGTTGCGGTCAACGATGGCCTGTTGATTAAATGGATTCAAGATGGTAATTTGGTTGCTGAGGTCGATCCAAAGTGCAAATGCAACCAGGACCAGGATCGAAACCAGCATCACGTAGGGGCGACGAGTCATAATCGCTTTCTCCAATCATAAAAATACCAGCCAAAGGCCGGCGAGTTGGGTGATTATACCCCCAATAAAAATATATGGGAATGGTTTGGGAAAGACCATACTTCAGATCTATTCCTTTTTATTCCTGAATTCTAAGGATTAATCTTTTGCAGGAAGGAAATTACCCTGGTCAAGATTTCTTCGATGAATAGATCATCCGTGTTGATAACCAGATCGGCATTTTGGCGGGCATGCCCCAGCCTTTTTTGTTGTTCTTCAAAATCATCAATATTCCAATCAAGAAGGCGTCTTTGTTGGCTTACAGGGAAAGAGACATCCAGAAAGATCAAGATATCTGGATGCGAGAGGCGCTGCCACATATCAGGTACGTAAGAATGTTCCTGGGCAATATGGCGCGCGCTGTACCCATGTTCTCTGAGGCCATTTATTAAAGTGGTTTTTCCGGCGCTGCAGGGGCCTACGATCCCGATATTTATTTTATGATGTTCTGGAATGGGGGATTGGGTTGCATTGGATTGCGATTCGTCAATTATATTCATGCATTCGTCTATTGAGTGCTAAAGGGTTGCCCAGGATGGCCAGCATATCGCTATAATCCTGTGTGCGATCATTATTTGGAAGAACTAATTGAACGGCAACCTGACCATCATGCGGCGGACTTCATCTCCCTGGCGATGGACAACTTTTAATACCACGATACTGATGTCATCCGCTGGCCGCCCTTCGTCGAGACGGATGGCCTGGTCGAGAAGGACATCGGCTATTTCCTGCGGTTGTGGATCCTGATCATCCAATAATGCCTGAAGGTTCGTGCAGACATCCATCGGTTGACCTTTCCGTTTCCCTGCATGGACCAGCCCATCTGTATATAAAACCACGGTTAAGCCTGTCTCCAGGTTGATCTCGTTAATAAGGGGGCGAATATCCCGGGCAATTCCGAGTGGAGAGCTGTCGTTTTGCAGGCAATCCATCTCGTATCCCCGGCAAATAAAAATTGGGACAGGATTATTGCGTGTTAAAACAAGCGTATGAGTTAGCAAATCGACGGATGCAATGTTCAGAGTGCAGGAGACTTTCCCTTTCTTCTCGGTGAACAGAGAGTCAGAGGCTGCACGGGCAGCCGCGCCATCGCGTACTCCTTCAGCCAGCAAACCTATAACTTTCCGAACCACCAGGCTCGATACTGCCTTGGCCCCCCGCCCGGAGGTCTGACCATCGGCCAGGACAACCGAAAGACCTCCATTGGGTCTTTCGACTACTTCAAGGGTATCTCCACTTTCAGAGACAGCATATTTATTGATCTTCGCAACTGCTATTTGAACTTCCATAAACTCAATTTTACAACAAAACCGGGCTCCAGACCGAATCAGTACTTGGTTTATTTGTTTTGAAAAGCAAAGGCAGGTCAATACGGTTTAAAGGAAAATAATATCTAAATGGGTGGAAATAATTTCCAATAGAAACAAAACAAGGGTTTGACCAAAATGATCAAACCCTTGAATGACGCAAAATGTGCCTATTAAATTGAAGATGTATCTTCGGCTGGTTTCTTTTTACTGACAGCTTTCTTTGCCGAGGAAATTACTTCCTGGCCGCGAGACTTGACTTCTGCGGCCAATTCTTCGTAGCGGACTTTTGCATCGGCTGCAGCAGCTTCTGCGCGTGCAATAGCTTCGTCTGCGGTTAGCGAGGCTTTGTCGCGCAGTTCGATTCCTTTTTCTTTGATCACTGTGCGAGTCTCTTCACCAGACTGTGGCGCGAAAAGAAGAGCCACAACTGCGCCGGTTAAACCTCCAACAACAAAACCTACCAGGAATGAACCAAAATCATCATGATCTGACATTTTATTTATCTCCTTTCGTATGGACAATCATTTTCATCTCAATAATTCGGGGGAAGGTTGGGGTGTGAAAGCGAGCGAAGCTCGCTTTCACACCCCAACACCCCTCTTTTTTGAGAAGTTAGGATAATTATTTCTTTTTAAAACTCACGAGGTCGGTTAACTTCTTAAACCCAGCCAGATAGCTGTTCAACTTTATGATCGGCGCGACCATGTTTTCGCTCAGGAATGCAGTTGTGCCACGCAAGGTATTCACCGTCTCACTCGTAGATTTGAGGATGGGTTTGACCTCATTTTGGAGCAGGTTGATCAAACTGGCCACCTGTATCACCAGGATGACCAGGGCTGCACCGATGATCAATGACTCAAAAGCCATGAAAATGAGAAAAATATCACGGATTTTTGCAGTGGTGGCGCTATCTTGCAGCAATCCTATGATCGCAGAAACAATTCCAGCAATCACTAACAACACAATTACCACGAACCCAATGATGAGCAGGCGCTGTTTTTTTAGACCTGCTTGCCCAGATGGAGCAGTTTGCGCAGTTACTGGAGAAGAATCGATCATATCCATATGATTATAGCATAATTTAAGCTAACACCTCTTGACTTTTGTTTCCAAGTTTGCTATGCTTATTCTACCGACCGGTCGGTAGAATAAGATGAATAAAGAAATTATTCTCGAAGCTGCTGCTCAAATCATCCGACAGAAGGGCTTTCATGCCACTTCCATGCAGGATATTGCGGACGCTGTCAACCTTCAAAAAGCCAGCCTTTACCATCATGTCTCCAGCAAGCAGGAAATTCTACTGGTCTTGCTTGACCAAGCTCTGGATATGCTGACCGAACGCTTGAGGCTAGTTATTCAAGAAGACCTGCCTGCAGACGAAAAGTTACGCCAAGCGATGAAAACTTTTCTTCAAATATTGACGGAACATAGCGACCTGGTTTCGGTTCTTTTACTTGAGCATCGATCCCTGGATGCAGAATTTCACACCCAGCACATTGCCAGGCGGGATCGATTTGAAAGATTATGGCGCGATATGATCCAGGAGGGGATTGATTCAGGAATATTTTGTGCCTATGACCCGGCTTTGACTGCGCGCGCCTTGTTGGGTGTCATGAACTGGACTGTCACCTGGTATCGGTCGACTGGTCCTCTGCCTGTCGAGGCAATTACAGATCACATGTTAAACCTATTTTTATTTGGTTTGTTAACCCGCCCTCCAGAAAGATTGGCAAAATGAATAAACCACAGGGCTTTCAGAAATTTGTAACTTCTGGTGGCTCGCTGATATTTCGCATAACGCTGGAAGCATTCCCAAGATTTTGGGTATATGCATATCTGGTGCAGAGTGGGGAAAACCTGGTTTTGATCGATACAGGCTCTGGGAGTGAGTTGTCAAATAATGGCATCCTGGAAGGTTTTACCCGGGTGAGCGCTGAAATTGGGGAGGAGATAAGAGTTGAAGACTTGACACACATATTGTTAACCCACGGGCATATCGATCATATGGGTGGGCTTGTTTTTTTAAAGGAAAAATCGCATGCACTGGTTGGTGTGCATGAGCTGGATGTACAAACCATATCTCATCATGAGGAACGTTTGAGCCTGATCAGTCTCCGTTTGAATCAGTATCTGTGCGAAGCGGGTATACCGGAGGATGACCGTTCCCAGATGCTGCAATTATATAAATTTACCAAGGCCTTCTTTCATTCTGTCCCGGTTGATTTCACATATGAACAGAGCGACATGCAATGTGGACCATTCAGTATGCTGCACTTGCCGGGTCATTGCCCCGGACAGGTAGCCATCCGGCTGGATGACTATATCTTCTGTGGGGATCATGTCTTAAGTGATATCACACCCCACCAATCCCCGGAAAGATTGATCCCATATCTGGGCCTGGGACATTACCTGGAATCGTTGGAGAAATTCAATACATGGGCGGATGGATATAAAATAATTTTATCTGGTCATGATCTTCCTATTGAAGATCTGGCGGAACGCTCAATTGCCATTCGTAAAGCAATCAACACACGTTTGGATCAATGCATGGATTTCCTGTGTGAGCCTCACAGTCTGTCCGATTTAACTTCCCACCTGTACGGCAAAGTCGCTGGATACAATGCCCTGCTGGTTTTGGAAAAAACCGGGGCGTATGTGGAATATCTTTATCAACATGGATTGTTGGAGATCACTAATGTGGACGAGTTGGAGGAGACAAATCAGATCACTTTGCAGTATCGTCGCGTAATCGAGAGGACCAATTCGGTTATTTCCCCAAAGGAGAAGACTAATGTACTCATTTGAACCATCTGAAGAACAAAAAATGTTGATCGACGCTGTCAACCGGTTTGCCACCAATGATATGCGTCCAGCAGCCCACGATGCGGAAGAATCCGGTCAGTATCAATCCAGGCTGATTGACAAAGGCTGGGAATTGGGGGTTTTGCAGGCTTCCATTCCTGAAGCTTACGGTGGATTTGGCGACCGTTCGGTTGTGACAGGTGTCCTGGCAGCGGAATCCATGGCCTGGGGGGACCTGGCTGGAAGCATGGCTATCATGGCACCAGGACTGTTCACGATGCCAATCCTGCTGGCAGGTACTGAGGAGCAGAAGAAAACATACATACCGGCTGTCATCGAGGCTGCCTGGCAACCTTATACTGCGGCCCTATTGGAACCTAAATTTGATTTTGATGCAAACGACGTGGCCACCACTGCTGAAGCTTCGGGTGATGAATATCTCTTGAATGGCGAAAAGACATATGTCCCATTTGCTTCCGAAGCAAAATCAATGATCGTATATGCCAAGATGGATGGAAAAACCAGAGGGTTTATCCTGCCATCCGGTACTCCCGGTGTAACCATCCCTGCGGAACGACAGAAACTGATGGGACTTAATGCGCTTCCATTTTATTCTGTCAAACTGGAGGGAGTGCGAATACCAAAAGCCAATATTCTGCCAGGAGAGTTTGGCCCTGTGCTGGACGCCAGCCGGGTCACTTTGGCTTCCATGGCGGTAGGTGTAGCCAAGGCTGCTTTTGAGTATTCCCGTGATTATGCCAAGGATCGGGACGTGTTTGGGATGAAAGTTGCCCAGAAGCAGGCGATCGCATTTATGCTGGCTGAAATGGCCATCGAGATCGAGGCAATGCGGGCTCTTACTTGGGAGGCGGCCTGGATGTTGGATACCGGCAAACCAGATGCCACTAAGCAGGCTTACCTGGCTCAAACAGGTGCAGCTGACATGGTGATGATGGTGACTGACCGCGCTGTACAAATTTTGGGCGGGCATGGCTATATACGCGAACATCCAGTTGAATTATTTATGCGCAACGGTCGCGGCTTTGCTACATTTACCGGTCTGGCAATGGTATGAGCCAAGGAGGATTGACATGATTGAGTTTGAAGTTCCCGAAAAGATTACTGGAGTTATGAATGTGATCGAAACTGTTGCAGTCAATATGATGCGTCCGGTGGCTCGTTACTTTGATGAACATGAGCATGAGATCCCGTGGGATTATATTAACTTCATGCATACAGCCGCCAAAGCCATGGGAGGCGGGGGTACCTCCATGGCTGCCGGAGACAAGAACAGGGAAGGTCCACGCCTGGCTTACCAGCGCCTGGCATTCATGGTTGAAGGGCTTTCATGGGGAGATCCCGGTCTGTACCTGTGTATGCCAGGGGGTATGCTCGGGTCTGCGGCTGTGGCTGCCGCCGGAACCGATGAACAGAAAGAGCGTTTCCTGAAGCGGTTTAAAGGGGACACGCCGGTCTTTGACGCCATGTGCATGACAGAATCCCAGGCAGGTTCGGATACATCCGCCATCCGGGCGACCGCTGTATTGGACAAAACGACCAATGAATGGATCTTGAACGGAGAGAAGATCTTTGTGACCGCCGGGCATAAAGCCATGCTCGACTCACAGGGTTTTATTGTAGTGTGGGCGACCATTGATCCATCCGCTGGACGTGCAGGGATGCGCTCTTTTGTGGTGGAGGCAGGTACGCCGGGTGCCCAGGTGACCAAGATGGAACACAAGCTGGGTATTCGTGCCAGTGATACAGCTTCGATCGTTTTACAAGACTGCCGTGTTCCATTCATAAATATTTTGGGCAGCCCGACCGTTGAAACCACCACCAAGGGGTTTAAAGGTGCCATGGCAACCTTTGATGCAACCCGCCCAATCGTTGCTGCCCAGGCGATCGGATTGGCTCGTGCAACTTTGGGGTTGCTGAAGGAGATGCTGGCAGAGAAAGGCGTCACCATTCGTTATGGTCTTCCCCGCCAAAAATTGACTTCGATAGAAAAAGATGTGATTGACATGGAGATCCAGCTGCGCTCAGCCTGGCTGCTAGTCATTAAAGCTGTCTGGATGATGGATAATGGCAAGCCAAACTCTCTTGAATCATCCATGAGCAAGGTGCGCGCTGGTGATGTAGTTAACAAGATCACCCAGAAAGCTGTGGAGATCATGGGACCGCTGGGGTACAGCCGCGAATACCTGCTTGAAAAGTGGTTCCGGGATGCCAAGATCAGCGATATTTATGAAGGTACCGGCCAGATCAACCGCCTGGTGGTCGCACGCCTGATCCTGGAATATCGCTCAAAGGATTTGAGCTAAATTATGGAATCTTCCCAATAAGAAGGGGAGGATGGGGGTATGTGAGCGGTCTCACCGCCCACATACCCCCGCCCCCGGTTTAGTGAGATCATACAAATTATGCCTGGGTGAAGCCAATTTCATCCAGACCCTAAAAAAACGGAGGAGGAATATATGACCTACAAAGTACATAGAGCAGTTGTCATTGGTGCAGGTACCATGGGAGCAGCGCTGGCTGCCCACCTGGCCAACGCTGGTGTGCCGGTCACTTTGCTGGATATCGTGCCAAAAGATGTTCCTGTGGAGGCTGGAAAAGCAGCGCGCAATAAAATTGTGGACGAAGGTTTCGATCGTGCCAAGAAATCCCGTCCAGCCAGTTTCTTCTCTTCAGACCAATTAACCCTGGTAAAAACAGGAAATTTGGAAGACGACTTCAGCGTTATCGCAGAGGCGGACTGGGTTATCGAGGCCATCGTTGAGAATTTAAAGATCAAACAGCAATTGATGGAGCGCATTGACAAAGTCCGGAAACCCGAATCAATTATCAGCACCAACACCTCCGGTATCCCGGTTAAAGATATTGCGGATGGACGCTCAGATGGTTTCAAGAAACATTTTCTCGGGACACATTTCTTCAACCCTCCCCGTTACCTTAAGTTGCTTGAAATCATCCCTACCGCGGACACCCTTGCAGATGTGACGAAATTCATCAGTTGGTTTGGAGAATACCGCCTGGGTAAAGGTATCGTTTTATGCAAGGATACCCCCAACTTTATCGGGAATCGCATGGCTTTCGGTACGGGTGCGTTTGGACTTCATTTCATCATGGAGAACGGCTACACAGTTGATGAAGTGGATGCGATAACCGGCCCATTGATCGGACGACCTAAAACAGCCACATTCCGCCTGATCGATCTGGTGGGTATTGACGTTTGGGAGCATGTCGGCAAAAACCTGGCACCTGCCATCCCTTATGACAAACTAGGGCAGCAATACCTGGCATCTGAAAAACCGACCATGCTTATCCATGGCATGGTTGAGCGTGGTTGGTTGGGTAATAAGACCAAGGTGGGATTTTACAAGGAAGTACGTGATCCGGATGGCAAGAAGGAATATCACTCCCTGGATCTTTATACTCTGGAGCATAAACCCACCACCAAGCCGCGCTTTGATTCAGTTAAAAAAGCAAAAGATGGAGAAACTCTGGGGGAACGTTTAAAGGTATTGACTGCTGAATCTGATAAAGCTGCAGACTTGGTCAAGGCCTTGACCTATCAGGGTTTCCAATATGCCAGCACCATTATTCCAGAAGTTGCGGATACTCCCAAACCACTGGATGATGCCGTGCGCTGGGGTTTCATGCACGATGCCGGGGCATTCGAAACCTGGGATATGCTGGGTGTACGTGATACGTTGGAAGCGATGAAGACGAATGGATATCCGCCCGCCGAATGGGTTTCAGAAATGTTGGCATCTGGCGTTGAGACGTTTTACGAGTATAAAGGAACCAGCAAGGTGGGAGTTTATGATGTAAGCCAGAAAAAATATGTGAAAATAGAAAAAACCCCGGGGCTGATCGTTCTGAACGAACTCAAGGGAACCAAGAAAGTTATCAGTTCAAATGCCGGTGCCTCCCTGTATGATATTGGTGACGGTGTCGCCCTGATTGAATTCCATACCAAGATGAACGCCCTGGACGACGATATTTTCAATATCACAGTCGAAGCCCTCGACCGGGCGGAAAATGAATTTGAAGGTTTGGTGGTTGGCAATGATGGCGAACACTTCAGCGCTGGAGCCAATTTGTTCATGGTGGTAGTAGCCGCCCAACAAGGCATGTGGGATGTGCTTGATCAGGCCATCAAGAAGCTGCAGGACATGAATATGCGTATGCGCTACTTCCCCAAACCGGTCGTGGTCGCACCCGCGGGCATGGCCCTGGGCGGAGGCTGCGAAGTCATCATGCACGGCAGCAGGGTTGTGGCTGCATCTGAGACCTACATCGGTCTGGTGGAATTGGGGGCAGGTGTAATTCCGGCTGGTGGTGGAACCAAAGAGATGGTGCGCCGGATCGTCAACCCAGCCATGCGCACACCAGATGCAGAGGTGTTACCTTTCCTGCAGCAGGTATTTATTCAAATTGGACAAGCCAAAGTTGCTACCAGTGCAGAGGAAGCCCGTCAATTTAAGATCCTCGGACCTCAGGATAGAATTGTCATGCATCGTGACTATTTGCTGAACGAGGCAAAGAAGGAAGTCTTGCATATGGCAAACACTGGCTATAAACCACCGGCGCCTGAACAAATTTACGCTGCCGGGCGTGACTCCCTGGCTGCCATTCAGATTGGGGCATGGTCGTTCAAGGAAGCGAAGTTCATTACAGAATATGAAGGTATCATTGCTGGCAAACTTGCCCATGTCATGACGGGTGGGGACTTGAGCCGGCCAACCTGGACCAGCGAACAGTATTTCCTTGACCTGGAACGTGAAGCTTTCCTTTCATTATGCGGTGAACAGAAGACCCAGGAACGCATGTGGGCGCTCCTGAATACCGGCAAACCGCTGCGGAATTAGGAGGTATGAAGATGACGACAAGAGATGCTGTAATCGTTTCTGCTGCCCGAACACCTGTGGGTAAAGCCAAGCGTGGCGGCCTGGCAACTGTCCGCCCGGATGAGTTGGGTGCAGAAGTGATCAAAGAATTACTTAAGCGTACTCCCGGCCTGGATCCTGCCGAGATCGATGATGTTATTTTTGGCTGTGCTTTTCCTGAGGGTGAGCAGGGCATGAACATGGCCCGCATGATTGCATTAAGAGCCGGTTTGCCTAATTCAGTCTCTGGTGAGACCATTAACCGTTATTGCTCTTCCGGCGTGCAGAGCATTGCCCACGCGGCTTTTGCCATTATGGCTGGTCAAATGGAAGTTGCCATTGCTGGAGGCGCCGAATCGATGAGCATGGTACCGATGGCTGGTTACAAGTTTGCTCCCAACCCCCATTTTGCGCAAGACCTGCCTCATTACTACACCAATATGGGTCTGACAGCCGAGAATGTTTCTGCAAAGTTCAATGTCAGCCGTGAAGATCAGGATGCATTTGCAGTTCGCTCCAACAAAAACGCTGCTCGCGCAGTGGAAACCGGTTTGTTTGATCCAGAACTTGTGCCGATTAACGTAACCATCAAAGAACTGGATGCCAATGGAAAACCTTTCGCGCGCCAATTCACCCATAAACGGGACGAAGGTCCACGCGGCGATTCAACCCTGGAAGGTTTAGCCAAGCTACGCCCTGCTTTCAAAGAAGACGGGACAGTCACTGCTGGAAATTCATCCCAAATGTCTGATGGAGCTGCCGCAGTGGTGATCATGTCTGCCGAGAAAGCTGCCAGTTTGAATCTGAAACCTCTGGCACGCTTTGCAGCCTTTGCAACTGGTGGGGTCGAACCAGAATTGATGGGTATTGGCCCGGTGGTGGCAATCCCCAAGGCACTAAAATTGGCCGGTTTGAAGTTGAGCGATATTGACCTGATCGAATTGAATGAGGCATTTGCCGCTCAGGGATTGGCAGTGATGCGAAAGTTGGAGATCGATCCTGAGAGAACTAATGTAAATGGCGGGGCGATTGCACTCGGTCACCCGCTGGGTTGCACTGGTGCCAAGCTTTCCACCCAGTTGTTTTATGAGATGGGTCGCCGGAAATCCAAATATGGCATGGTTACCATGTGTATCGGCGGCGGAATGGGTGCTGCTGCAATATTTGAAAATTTACAATAAGGAGAAAATGATATGCCATTAACAATTGCTGATTTGATGTCCAAAATGCCCGGCGCTTTTCAATCTGAAAAAGCCGGACCGATCGATGCTGTCATCCAGTTCAAGTTTACAGGTGCCGAAGCCGGTGACTGGTTTGCTTCCATTAAAAATGGTGCCTGCACAACCGAAAAAGGTGTTTACCCCAGTCCCAAAATGACCCTGACGGCCGACTCCAGTGATTATGTAAAAATATTTACGGGAGAGTTGGATGGGATGCAGGCCTTTATGCAGGGAAAGTTAAAATTGGCCGGGGACTTGAACCTGGCGATGAAGCTGACCCAAATGTTCAAAATCCGCTAACCATTTCTTTGCACAAATAAGAAGACGGTTTGATCTCAATAAACAAGGGGGCGGGGGGTGTGTGGGCGGTCGCGAAGCATACCCGAAGGGTGCGAAGCCGCCCACACACCCCGCCTTCCCCAACATATTAAGTAGACACATAAGGCGGCAGAAAAATCTGCCGTTTTTTTAACTATTAAGAAAACACTAAATTGGCGGGTATATCGAAATCACTCACGGATGTCAGAGATAGATTCGACCAGAGGTTTCAAAGCATTTTCGACATCACTCTTTTTCAAACCGGTGATCTTAAAGGTGATCAGGCGGTTGGTGGGATCCTCACCGGTAAAAACGCCAAAAGCTATGAAGTTTCCGCCAAGCGCGGATAGTGTTTCAGTCACTTTGGCAAGCTGACCTGGCTTTTCAGCCAACAAAGCGGTCACACGCACACCTCGCTCCCGCGCTCCCATCAATTCCAGGAAGATCTTGAACAAGTCGGTTTCTGTGATGATGCCGACCACATGTCCATCCTTCATGACTGGTAAACCGCCAATCTTGTTATCAGACATGATGCGCGCAGCTTCTTCAATAGGGGTTTCCTCACTAACCGTAATCACTTTTTTGGTCATTACATCTGCAACGATTATCTTGGTCAGCAGATAATTCATCTCCCATATGCTTAAACTTGAAACCGGGGATGGGGAAGCGTTGAGCAGGTCTCTGTCAGAAACAATACCCACAAGTTTATTGTTTTTTATTACAGGAGCACGGCGGATGTGTTCACTCTTGAATAGGATTAATGCCTCGTGAACGGGCATATCCGGGGTGATCCAAATAACAGGATGAGACATTCTTTTTCCAACCAACATGAGGTTCTCCTTTATTGAACAGAGTTCAGTGACCCTTTTTTAAGAGCATATCATAAAAGAATAAATATTTCATCATAATAATCCGGGATTTATTTCACTCTTTTCCGGGCATTTCCAACTTCTTCGACGGTTGCGGGGTTCACCAATGAACTGATATCACCGGGATCATGACCGAGGTAAGCAGAGCGGATCACACGCCTCATTACTTTGGCATTGCGGGTTTTTGGAAGGTCACTGATAAAAACGATCTCACCTGGCGCAAGGGGCTTTCCCATCTGAGCAATAATTAGTTGTTTCAAGACAGTTCGCAAGGAATCACTCGGTGGATTTCCTGGCTTGAGAACCACAAACAGGATCAGTTCATTCCCTTTGATCTCATGTGGTATGGCAATGGCGGCTGACTCGAGCACAGCTGGGTGGCGCATGAGGATGGACTCCACTTCAGCAGGCCCGAGACGTTTGCCCGCAATCTTGATGGTGTCATCTGAACGTCCCAGGATATACCATAGACCATCCGAATCGATGGCTGCAAAATCACCGTGTGTCCAGATATTTTCCCAGCGTGACCAATAGGTGTCGAGATAACGTTGCTCATCCTTCCAAAATCCACGTGTCATACCGATCCAGGGTGTTTTGATGACCAATTCTCCCACTTCGTTGCGGATGGGTTGACCATTTTCATTAAAGACATCTGCGGCGATACCAGGGCAGGGGGCAGAGAACGAGCATGGCTTAAGCGGGCGCAGGGGATTCCCCATCACGATACCTCCAGAGATTTCGGTACCTCCGGAGTAGTTGATGATTGGACGTTTGCCTTCACCAACTTTCTCGAAAAGCCACATCCAGGGACCTGGATTCCAGGGTTCACCTGTGGATGCAAAGAAACGCAGGCTGGAGCGATCGTGTTTGCGGAACATGTCATCCCCATGCGGGATCAGCGAACGAATCAAAGTGGGCGATACACCCAGGGTGTTGATGCGATGTTTTTCGACCAATTGCCACAGTCGCTCTGGAGAGGGGTAGTCCGGCGCACCATCATAAAGCAGGAATGTGGCGCCTAATAACAAGGCACCAAATACCAGCCAGGGCCCCATCATCCAACCCATATCGGTCATCCAATAGATCACGTCTCCCGGATGCACATCGGTGCCAAAAGCCATATCCTGTGCGGCTTTGACGGGAAATCCGCAGTGTGTATGCAAAGCGCCCTTGGGTTTGCCTGAGGTACCCGACGTATAGATTACCATCAAGGCATCTTCTGCCGCGGTGATTTCGATTCCGGCTTGGTCGGATTGTGGTTCAACCAGATCGGACCACCAGTGATCCCGACCGGGAGTCATACTTACGGATTGGCCTGTATTCTTTACGACAATCAGATGTTTAAGCGCAGGAACCTGGCTGGCAGCTTCATCGGCAATTGGTTTCATTGCGATTGATATCCCGCGACGAAAAGCTCCGTCGGCAGTAAATAAGGCTACTGCATCCGCATCCACAAGCCGGGTGACAACTGCTCCCACCCCATAACCGGAAAACAAGGGTAGTATGATGGCTCCGATACGGGCGATGGCAAGCATTGCAATTACGATTTCAGGAGTCATGGGCATGAAAATGGCGATCGTGTCGCCTTTTTTATAACCAAGCGAGCGCAGGGCATTGGCCGTCTTATTTACCTGGAAGAATAAATTTTGGTAAGTAAGGCTGCCTGAATCCCCGTTTTCGGTTTCCCAAAACAAGGCAGGCTGCCTCCAGGTGGGTGTATTCTGATATTTGTCCAACAGGTTATGAACAATATTCAATTTTCCATCTATACACCATGCCGGTCGTTGGATACCTCTCGAGAGATCGACTGCCTTTGAATAAGGCGAGAAGAATTGAATATCGAGCCATTTCAGGATGGAATCGGTGAACCAGTTGACATCCTGGATCGAGCGAAGCAGAAGCTCTTCGAAATCCTGCATGCCGTGCAATTGCATGAAGTGACTCAAGTTTGCTTTTTGAATATATTCTGGTGTGGGTCGCCAGACAATCTCTCCACCAAATTCAGAAATATTACTCATGGATTCCTGAAGATTGCGAATCTGTAGTGTTCATTCCCAGGTATGCTCATTCCGAATTTGAGGTGCTCCCTGGGGAAGTCTGCCTTCAGGGTCAATGGGTGTCAGGGCAGCGCGGATAGGATGAAGATATTGGCGTAAATTTTGCCGGGCAGCAGATTCTGAAGCACGCGGCCAGAACATAAATGCCAGAAGGCGCCTGTCAATGGGGCGGTTTCGATTCAATATCATCCCATTGGGTGACGCATGTAATGCCCCCCGATGATATGTACATGCAGGTGTTGGACGACCTGGTTTGCATCTGGACCGGTGTTGATGATGAGCCTATAACCTTTTTCAGCAATGCCTTGATCAGCAGCGATTTTTTTGACTGCCAACAACATATGTCCCAGTAATGCTTCGTCCTGTTGGGTGATGTCATTTGTAGAAGCGATATGTTTGTTGGGAATGACCAGAATGTGGGTGGGTGCGACAGGATTAATATCATGAAATGCAGTGACCAGATCATCCTTATAGGCGATCTTGCCGGGTATTTCACCAGCAATGATTTTACAAAAAGTACAATTAATCATATCATCATCCTTTTTGACTGGTATGAGGTTCCTGATGATTATACACAGCCCTGTGTTTTTCAACAGGGCTGTGTATAATTAATATTTTTCCTTGTGCAGATTCTCTAACAGGTTACCGTTATCAGGCCTGTTTTTAATAAGATCAACGAAATATTAAAAGTTATTTCAGGTGTACATACCCCAATCAATCGCACCGGGATCTTCCATCAAAGAAAAATCCCATGGTTCCATGCCTAATTCGATATTTACATCCATGTTCAATGCTTCCAGCGCCTTTTGACGGGTGGTCTCCAGCATTGCCGGACCATAGGGACAGAAAGGAGTAGTCAGGATCATAAAAATATCGGCTTTTCCTTCCTTTATGGAGACCTTGCGAATGAGACCCAATTGAACGATATTCAATCCGATCTCTGGATCCATTACTTCGGAGAATTTGTCTCGCAATGGTTGAACCAGTTCGGGATGGGTTGAGTGAATATCCCACACAACTTCATTGATCGGGGTAGGGTCTTCGCTCATTTAGCCGCCTCCATCTCTGACTGAATTACATAAGTGCAATGGGCGTCGCCACTTAATATACATTGAACTTTTTCAGCTGGAACTGCCAGCATTTTGGATATCAGGGTTTGGTCCACGGTGCAGACTTCAGGATGATTCTGCCCAATTTGATAATATGGGCAACTGATCTCGTGGATGCGATATTGTTCCCCTGCCCGCTCCCATTCGATTGTAAAGCCTTCGTCGGCAAGTAATATTTTGATCAAATCCAGGCGCTCTTCGATATTTAAACCTTGCATTTGCTCCTGGTAATCTTCAGCCAGATCATCTGCCATTTGGGCAAATAATTTGCTAACCAGGACTTCGGGCATGCTATCTTTGAGTTGATCCAGCAAGCGGGATGTCAGCCGTAAATAACGTGTTGGGAATCTTTCCATGCCCCCTTCTGTCAGAAAATAAACCAGGCGGGGACGTCCGACACCGTGACGTTCTTCCTCCCCTGCCACCAGGCCGGCAGCCTGGAGGCTGTTCAGGTGATGCCTGACAGAGATGGGGTTAATGTCAACTGCACCAGCCAGATCATTGATCGTGGAACGTGGTTTTCTTAGCAGAGTTTGTAAAATTCGGTCGCGGGTGCTTTTCATGGGCATATTCTTTCCCCTCTTAAATCTAAAAGAGGGTGAGTTACTGCAAAGAAGTCGGAAATTCTAATTTGGAGTATATCAGTCCCATTGCAATTTGTCAATAAAGTAGATAATTATGATAAATATCCAAAAGAAACCTCCTCCTATGGGTGATGTGCAGGACGTCCCGAAGGTTACTGTAACTCACAACTGCTTTCAGCAGCGATCTTCGTGACGATGCCGTAATTTGTGTTTCTCCGAAGCTTGGAATCGTGGAAGATGTTGAAAATAATATACTAGAATAATATCATAATAATTTGACAATTCACCTATTTTTTGCTATAATGCTGACCAACACTAATTATCAATATGTAAGAGATTTACGAGTAAATAGCCTTCTTATCTCGTTGAATATCCAGCTTTGGCGCAACACCTGACTAATTGAAAAAGCCATAAAGGAGCTTTTTTTATGACTGAGTTGATTATTAAAGATCTTCATGTAAGTATTGAAGGTAAACAAATCCTAAAAGGTCTTAACCTGACTGTGAGAAAAGGCGAAGTCCATGCCATCATGGGACCCAATGGTACCGGCAAATCCACATTGGCATACACTCTGATGGGACATCCCTCTTATGAAGTCACACAGGGTGAGATCTGGTTCAAAGGCGAGAATATTCTCGAAAAAAGACCGGATGAACGCTCCCGGCTGGGTTTATTCCTGGCATTTCAATATCCGGTCGCCATTCCCGGAGTAACCGTAGCAAATTTCCTGCGCACAGCTCTTAATGCCCGTCGCCGTGCCAGCAACCCTGAGGAAAAAGGCATCCCGATCCCGGAATTTCGAAAAATGCTGATCGAAAAAATGAATTTGCTCAAAATGGATTCGAAGTTTGCGGGACGATACTTGAATGATGGTTTCTCAGGTGGAGAAAAGAAGCGTGCAGAAATCCTGCAAATGGCTACACTCCAACCGGAAATTGCCATCCTGGATGAGACAGACTCGGGTCTGGATATCGATGCATTAAGGATCGTTTCCGAAGGTGTCAATGCCCTGACAGGCCCTAATCTCGGCGTGGTTGTGATCACACATTATCAACGCCTGTTAAATTACATCAAACCGCAATTTGTGCATATCATGTTCAACGGAACCATTGTTGAATCTGGTGGACCTGCTCTGGCTTTGAAGCTGGAAGAACATGGCTATGACTGGGTGCGTGAAAAATACCAGGAACCCATCCCGGCATAGTATTTATTGGTAGTTATTGGAGGTTGGTATGGCATCCGATGCGCGATTGTTGGAGGATATGGGGACCTATAAATACGGCTTTAAAGATTCGTCCGACGATTATTTCTTTAAATCCAAAAAAGGGCTGAATCGTGACATAGTAAAAAAAATATCAGAGATGAAAGGCGAGCCTCAGTGGATGTTGGATTATCGACTGAAGGCGCTGGACCATTTTCTGCAAAGACCCATGCCCGACTGGGGAGCGGATATCTCCGGATTGAACCTGCAAGACATTTTTTATTATGTGAAACCAACCGAAGGTTCGGAAAAATCGTGGGATGATGTACCCGATGAGATCAAGAACACCTTTGATAAATTGGGAATCCCTGAAGCTGAGCGTAAATTTCTGGCAGGAGTGGGGGCTCAATATGAATCGGAGATGGTGTATCACAGCATCCAGGATCACCTCGAAAAAAAAGGCGTGATATTTCTGTCCATAGAGGATGGTTTGCGCCAGTACCCTGAGCTTTTCCGCGAATACTTTGGCTCGGTCATACCGATAGAAGATAACAAATTTGCGGCGTTGAATAGCGCGGTCTGGTCGGGAGGTTCTTTTGTTTATGTTCCCAAGGGCATTAAAGTGGATCTTCCGCTCCAGGCATATTTCCGCTTGAATATTGCCAATGTTGGGCAGTTTGAGCGCTCGTTAATCATTGTGGATGAAGATTCGCAGTTACATTATGTGGAAGGATGTACCGCACCTCAATATACCACTGACTCTTTTCATTCCGGCGTGATCGAGATTATCGTTAAAGCCGGAGCGCGCATGCGCTATACCACCATCCAGAACTGGTCGACCAATGTTTACAACCTGGTCACCCAGCGTGCCAAGGTCTATGCCAATGGCACCATGGAATGGGTGGATGCCAACCTGGGTTCAAAAGTGACCATGAAATATCCCTCCTGTTATTTAATGGAACCCGGTGCACATGGCGAAATGCTTTCCATGGCGTTTGCAGGTGCAGGGCAGCACCAGGATGCGGGCAGCAAGATGATCCATTTTGCACCAAACACCACCAGCAAGGTGATCTCCAAGTCCATCTCCAAGAGCGGCGGACGCTCCTCCTTCCGTGGTTTGCTTAAGGTATATAAAGGTGCCAAAGGTTCCAGATCTAATGTGGTTTGTGATGCCCTGCTTCTGGATCCGAAATCCCAATCAGATACTTATCCAACCATCGAAATTGATGAGTCTGATGTGAGCATCGGTCATGAGGCATCAGTTTCAAAAGTGGGTGATGAGCAATTGTTTTACTTGATGAGTAGAGGGTTGACGGAAGAAGAAGCCACCACCATGGTGGTATCCGGCTTCATCGAGCCTTTGGTGAAGGAATTACCCATGGAATATGCGGTTGAAATGAACCGCTTGATCCAGCTTCAGATGGAAGGATCGATTGGCTGATATGGAAGAAAAACCCCACATTGTTGTAAGCTCGCGAACCCGCCGGGTGGAGCCAACCATAGGCCATTTCACCTTCACGCCTGAAATGATCAGGTTGGAAGGTCCGCTAAAAGATTATCGTCAAAAAGCCTGGGAAGAGTTCAACCGCCTGCCTCTGCCCACCACCAAAGATGAAACCTGGCGAAGGACCGATCTGCGTTTGCTGCCGACGGATACATTTCATTTACCCTCCCCAGGCGTCCAGCAGGAATACCAGCCAGTACCCGGAAACCTTCTTCAACCCCTGGCAGGCAGCCAGCACGGCGGGCAAATTTTGCTCCTTCCCGACCAGTCGCAGGTGAGTCTTGACCCTGCTCTGGAAAAAAAAGGTGTCATCTTTACGGACTTGCGGACGGCTGAAGTTCAGTACCCGGATTTGGTGGAGCGCCTGGCTGGCGAGATTGTTCGCAGCCAGGAAGGTAAATTTGCTGCCCTTGCAGCTGCATTTTCCGAGAATGGGGTTGTATTGTATGTACCCAAAGGCGTTAGCATTGAGCAGCCGCTGCACAGTGTTTTGTGGGGCGGTGGTTATAACCTGGCGAATATCTCGCACCTGCTGATCTGGGTGGATGAAGGCGCCTCGGTCACGTATGTGCACGAATCAGCTTCTGCGCAACAGGTTCCAAACCTGCATGCCGGACTGGTTGAGATAAAAGTTTCCGATGGTGCCAATTTGCGTTTTGTTGAACTTCAATCCTGGGGTGACCAGGTCTGGAACTTCAGCCATGAACGCGCACAGGTGGGACGGGATGCCAACCTGGATTGGATATTTGGCGCGATTGGATCCCGGGTCACGAAGAATTTCTCCAGCCTTGACCTGGTTGCCCCGGGAGCCACAGGTCGAATGTCTGGTTTCTATTTCACCAATGGGCAGCAGCATCTGGATCATGACACCCGCCAGAACCATCTGGCTCCCCATACCACCAGCGACCTTCTATTTAAGGGCGCACTGAAAGGGAGCAGCCGTTCGGTCTGGCAGGGCATGATCTATGTTGCACCCGATGCCCAAAAGACGGATGGCTTTCAAGCAAATCGAAACCTGGTGTTAAGTCCAGCCGCACGGGCGGATTCGATACCTGGTTTGGAAATTTTGGCAAATGATGTACGTTGCACACATGGAGCCACTGTTGGCAAAATAGATCCTGAACCCATGTTTTACATGCTCAGCCGGGGCATCCCAGCTGAAGATGCAGAGCGTCTAATCGTTGAAGGCTTCTTTGACCCGATCATGCAACGGATCCCTTTTGAAGGTGTACGTGAGCGCTTTCAGCAAGCCATTTTGGAAAAAACAGTTGGCAAATAATCCATCAGGAATGTGTCAAACATCGGTTTCAATGCTAATATAGATAGAATAAAACGGCATCATTATTTTTTTGAGACAGTACAGATGACACCAAGTTGCGGATGTACTGTTTTCGGAGGGTTTTATGGCTCAATTTGCGTATATGCGGACCCCGGATCTGAAATCCGGGTTTGAGGTTGGGGATACAGTGGAAGTATTTTGTGACCACGAGAAGAATGCAGACCGGATACGAGGCTGGTTGCGGGGAATTATTGTGCAAGTGGATCCCAAACTTGTAGCAGTTCAATTCCGCACCAATGTATATCTTACCGATGGCTGGATGGTTCCGGATCGGATCCTGTGGTATCCACCACATTCCGAGCATATTCGCCCAATGCCAAAGAAGAAGAAAGCAGTCAAGGAATCATAAAATGACAGCGTTGGATGTTAAAAAGATCCGCGCCGATTTTCCAATTTTGGATCGTCAAGTTCATCCAGGTGTACCCCTGGTTTATCTTGATTCAACAGCCACTTCTCAGAAGCCCCTAGTTGTTATTGAGGCTTTGAATTCGTTCTATCGCACTTATAATGCCAACATTCATAGAGGCATCCATGTTTTGGCGGAAGAAGCCACTGCAATGTATGAAGACAGCCGGGTTAAAGTAGCCCGGTTCATTAATGCGCCATCAGCCCGGCAGGTGATATTTACACGTAACACTACTGAATCGATAAACCTGGTGGCATATAGTTGGGCGCGTGCCAATTTGAAATCAGGTGATTTGATCATTCTGACAGAAATGGAGCACCATTCCAACCTGATACCCTGGCATATGTTGGCGTTTGAGGGCGGCGTACGACTGGAATTTATCCCGGTCAATGAGACTGGATCATTGGACATGCAGGTTTACCAGGAATTACTCAAACAAGAGCCCAGGTTGGTAGCCTTTACCCACATGTCCAATGTGCTGGGGACGATCAATCCTGCCGCAGAGATCATCCGTCGGGCACATGCAGCCGGAGCCATTACACTGTTGGATGGCGCCCAGTCTGTTCCACACCTTTCCGTGGATGTGCAAGAATTGGATGCGGATTTCCTGGTTTTTTCTGCGCACAAGATGCTGGGGCCCACCGGTATTGGCGCCCTTTACGGCAAATTGGAGCTGCTTGAGAATATGCCTCCTTTTCTGGGTGGTGGCGATATGATCAAGACGGTTCACCTGCGCTCATTCTTACCCAATTCTCTGCCCCACAAATTTGAAGCGGGTACCCCGGCGATTTCTGAAGCCATCGGGTTTGGCAGTGCGGTGGAATACCTGGAAGGCCTTGGGATGACGCAGGTTGAAGCGCACGAACAGGAGATGATCCATTATGCTCTCGAAAGGTTGGAGGAGATCCCGGGCGTGCGTGTCTATGGTCCGCCAGCAGAACATAAGGGCGCAGTGGCAGCATTTACGCTGGAGGATATCCATCCGCACGATGTTGCCCAGATCCTCGACAGATATGGAGTAGCCGTCCGGGCGGGTCATCATTGTGCCCAGCCACTGCATGAAAAATTGGGTATTCCTGCCACGACGCGTGCCAGTTTTTATATATATAATATGCCTCATGAAGTTGACCAATTGGTGGCAGGCATTTATCAGGTAAAGAAAATGTTTTCGTAAATTCTTGGCTTCTCAAAAAGTGGCAACATCCCCCAACTATGGGGGTGAAACCGTAATATTTTACCCAGGTGAAAAATGGAAGATTTATATCGCGAAGTAATCATTGATCATTATAAAAACCCCCAATATCGCGGCAAACTTGAACCGCATGATATTTCATTTGAAGATGATAACCCTCTATGTGGCGATCACATTCGTATTGACTTGCGTATAGATAAAGACAGTCGCGTAAATGAGGCCCGCTTCGATGGACACGGATGCGCCATATCCCAGGCTTCGGCAGATTTGTTGACCGAGTCGATCATTGGAAAATCACTTGAGGAAATAAAAACCTTAAACAAGCAGGATATTCTAGATATGCTTGGCATAGAACTGGGACCGGTACGCTTGAAATGTGCTTTGCTATCCCTGAAGGTTCTAAAAGCCGGTATTTATGGGCTGGGTGAAGCCAGTGACGACTTGGTGGAGTGAGCATGTTTAACTATATTCATAAAGATCCATCTGAATGTCAGTTTGTACAAATAGCTCCCCTTGAGGAATTGCCTAGTGGGGAGCGTTTGTTTGTTGAAGTGGATGAAAAACAAATTGTTATCTTAAACCTGGGGGGCAATTTATATGCCCTGGGAGACGTGTGTACCCATGATGGTGGGCCAGTAGGTGACGGCGAGATCGAGGGCATGGATATCATCTGCCCGAGGCACGGCGCCCGCTTTGATATCCGTACCGGAGAGGCTCTGCTTCTGCCAGCTACTGTGGATATCCCGGCTTATCCTGTCCGGATTGTGGATGGTATGATCGAGGTTGGGGTCGTCTAGTTTCCTATTGGCTCAAACTTACCGATGATTCTGAGGATATCAAAACCCTCTGCATAGGTGCACTCAGCCAGTGCACCATGCCGCAGCATGGTGGCTTTTAACAAGGACGGGTCAAAGTAATATTTATCCGAATAGGTATTATATTGTGCCAGGGCTTCAATTTTCTTTTCAACGTCCCCGGCATTGACTTCAATCAGGAAATGGGGGAAAAAGCCATAACTTGAGCGTACCACGTCAAACCCCAATACAGATGTGCCGCGGTAGGCACGCAGGGCCTCTTCGGTAGCGACATTGTGATCCTGGTGAATGTCTGCCCGGCTATGCACAAAAACCACATCCGGTTTGAACTCCCGTCGAATTTTCAGTAAATATTCCAGAATATCCTGGCGCAGATCTGGAAAATCACGCGTGGCGAATTTTTCCACGATCACCCGGTCTGTAGGCACTCCCAACACCTGCATGCTGGCATGCAGTTCATCCACTACTTTCTTGAGCATCGGATTTTTTTGGTTGTCGGATAAGGTCAGACAGAGAACATCACTGGATGGCAGAATGTGATGGATTAATGCCCCTGCTCCCAATTCGATATCATCTGGATGTGCGCCGATAAAAAGAACACGTTTTCCGTAGAAGATCATAATTTCACCAATCTTTTATCACTTGGTATTATCTCATAAACCGGGAGTGCGGAGGGTGTGAGATGGCGAAGCCACTTCACAACCCCCATCCTACCCTATTTAATGAAAAGATAAATCACTTGGTCGCAACAAACCCGCCAACAACCTTGGTCATCACCAGGCTGCCTTCTTTTTTCAGACGCTGTGTTGCAACAATTTCAATGGCTTTAATAACCTTGTTAAAATCTTCCGTGCCCTGGAACAGGCTGGTCCAAAGCTTCCGGTCTTCTGCCAGAGAGGCGCGCGTATATTCGATGAAAGGTTCCACCTCCGGAAAGGTAAGCGGATTCTCAAAGATGTGGACCTCCACAGATGAGAATGTCTTTTTCATGGCAGTCAGGATCTGCGTACTGTAACGTGAGGAGCCAGGCATAGGGGGGATGGCCTTGCCTGTGGCTTCTTTAATGACATCATAGAAGAGCTGTTTATTTTCCGGCATGGGACCAGTGGAAAACAAACGACCGCCCGGTTTGAGGACACGCTGCATCTCACGGATGGTGGCGGGAATGTCGCTGGCATAGTAGATGGCAAAACAGCATGATTCAAGATCAAAAAGATCATCCTCAAATGGGAAACGCTTGTTAAAATCCAGTTCGATGAACTTGACCGGACTGCTGATCTTGGCATTTTCACTATGTGCTTTTGCCAATAGTTCGGTGTTAACATCTCCACCTGTTATATCTGCGGTGCCTCCCGTGTATTGATGGTAGAGAAAACACTGTTTTCCAGCGCCGCAACCTACGTCCAGTATCCTGGAACCATTCCTTGGATTTAAGAGATCCAGCATCCATCGGTCAATATCCCGACCGCCATATTGCTTATGGATGTCGATGCGTTTTAGCAGGTCGCTGGTGGTTTCCTGATAATTGATTTCCATGGATCCTCGCTTGAAAATGTTTATTAACCGGTCTCGAATATACCACAACTTGTGTTAAAATTCTCTCTGTCGCCAGGAAGGGTATTTACACCCTAACGCAAGCCTTAGGCAGGGTAAATAGATGAAAATCCTGCCTATGTGAAAGGTGTACCATAAATGGTGACCCATTGGAGTAAGCGTTATGAAAAAAATAATTGCATCTGTTAAAGGTACGCGCGATTTTTATCCTGAGCAAATGGCCGTGCGCACCTGGTTATACAATAGTTTGCGCAAGGTATCCGAATCATTTGGATACCAGGAGTATGAGGCTCCTTTTCTGGAAACCCTGGAACTTTATGCCGCCAAATCCGGAGAAGAACTCGTTAAAGAGCAATCTTATGTCTTTGAAGACCGCAGCGGGGATATGATCGCTCTGCGCCCAGAGTTAACCCCCAGCCTGGCGCGCATGATCGCCCAAAAACAAAATGAGCTGACTTTCCCGGTCCGCTGGTGGTCCTTTGGACCGTTTTGGCGTTACGAACGCCCCCAAAAAGGTCGCAGCCGTGAGTTTTTCCAATGGAATATTGACTTACTGGGACCCAGTTCACCGGAATCCGATGCAGAACTGGTTGCCATCGCAGCAAATTTCTTCAAGCAAATCGGGCTCTCCCCAAAGAATACGCGCATCTACGTTAATAACCGCCGGTTAATGGAATCCAGATTCGATCAATTGGGATTTTCAGCAGAAATAAGACCCATAGTCTCCAACCTGGTTGACCGTCGCGGCAAACTCAGTTCCGAAAAATGGGAAGCTTTTGCATACGAAGTTGGTTTGACAACTTCTCAATTGGCTGGGCTGAAAGACTTGTTGGCTGACAAGGAACTCTGGCGTGAATCCGAAGATCTTGTGCGCCTGTTCAAAGTGATCGATTCCATGGGGATCAGTGAATATGTCGAGTTTGACCCGAATATTATGCGCGGGTTGCTGTATTACACCGGGACAGTCTTTGAAGCTTTTGATGTCACCGGTTCGGTGCGCCGTTCAATCTTGGGAGGTGGTCGTTATGATAACCTCCTGGCAGATGTTGGTGGGGATTCTCTTCCATGTGTGGGCTTTGCGATGGGAGATGTAGTCATCAGCCTTGTCCTGCAAGAATATGGCCTGGTACCCACTTTTGATACCACACCAGCCCAGGTACTGGTCACCGTATTTTCAGAAGAATTTTTGCCCGATTCCTTTGCCCTGGCAGCCGAACTGCGTAAAGGTGGTGTTAATGCGATTTGTTATCCCGAATCGCAAAAATTGAACAAGCAATTTAAATATGCAGATCGCATGCGCATCCGCATGGTCCTGGTGGTTGGACCGGATGAAACTTCTCATAAGCAGGTCACGATCAAAGACCTTGTCCAGGGTACACAACAGACAGCCGAACGTGCCAAGGCAGCCCGGGCGGTAAAGGATATGCTTGCCTAGCCGATGAATTCGTGCTAAAATTCGCCCCTCTCATGGTGGCTGTAGCTCAATGGCGGAGCATCGCACTGTGGATGCGAGGGTTGTGGGTTCGACCCCCATCAGCCACCCTTGATATGAGACTTCCGAAGATCTATGACTTCGGAAGTCTTTTTGTTTTAGCGACTCAATTATACTTGCTTGATAAGGGATGCATTCACAGGGTTTAATTAAATCAATATGTTGGCATACACCATCTGGCGGACATCCGTTTACCACCTGAATGTACGCTGCGGAAATCGGTATCCATGTGCTCGTCTTGTTTTTCCAGAATACGCATATGCAAATTTGATCTTCATCTGCTATATAATAGTTGCAGAACAAATCAAATCTTTATTAATAAATAAACAAAAAGTTAAAACGAATTTTGGCTAGTGTTGGTATACCAGGCAAAAATTGATAATTGAAGGAGTTCAATATGAGCCTTGAAAATCGAGTTGTTGTCATCACTGGCGCAACCGGTGGTCTGGGGCAGGTGGCTGCCAAAAAGTTTGCTGACCAGGGCGCCCGGCTGACTTTGATCAGCACCAGCCCGCAGAAACTGAGGCAGCTGGCCGGAGAACTGGCTCTGCCAGAAGATCGTATTATGACGTATGCAGCCGACCTGGGTCAGGATGCTGTCGCGCAAGATGTACTCGCCAGAATCCTGGCAAAATATGGTCAGGCGGATATATTGTTACACTTGGTGGGGGGCTGGAGCGGTGGAAAACCGGTTGTTGAGGTGGAGACGGAGCAACTCAACAACATGTTGCAGCAGCACCTATGGACCAGCTTTTACCTGGTGCAGGCTTTTCTTCCCGTCATGCTCTCCAGGCAGTGGGGGCGCATTTTGGCCGTCTCGTCTCCATTTGCATCCAACCCGGTAGCGAATCTGGCTCCATACGCCATTGGAAAGGCTGCCTTGGAAGCACTGATGTTGACAATCGCACAGGAAGTGAAGGACACTGGTGTGACTGCCAATATGCTCCTGGTGAAAAGTATTGACACCCGGCATGAACGCCAACAGCAACCCACTCCCCAAAACGCCTCCTGGACAACCCCTGAAGAGATCTACGCAACGCTCCTGCATTTATGCTCGGAAGAAGCCGGTCAGATCAATGGCGCCCGTATCCCGCTTTATGGGAACCTGTAGTTGAAGATTTGACCTGGTGATTGGACAGTCCTGATAGGAAGCAAGCATGTCAAGCATAAATGATCTCAATAAGAACGGTATATTCATCAAAACTCAGGTGGGTAAGTATCAGGCTGTCATAGATGCTGCCCTGGCGGACCTGAAGAGCGACCGAATCATCGCGCGCATCTGGGCAAATGACCATACTGTCTGGCAGCCTGACCCGGCCGAAATATTCAACCGGCTGGGTTGGCTCGACATTGCCGAGCGCATGCAGGCTGCCATCCCGACCCTAATAGCCCTGGCAGAAAGTCTGCGCTGGGAAGGCTACCAACAGGCGGTTTTACTGGGCATGGGCGGTTCCAGCCTGGCGCCCGAAGTGTTCCGCAAGACCTTCGGCCTGCGGGAAGGTTTCCTGGATCTGGCCGTGCTGGACAGCACCGATCCCGGTGCTGTGCTCAGCCTGGATAAGTGCCTGAACCTGGCGCACACACTCTTTATAATTTCCACAAAATCTGGCACGACCACTGAAACGCTGTCATTCTTCAAGCATTTCTATAATCGGGTTGTCGAAGTTTTGGGTTCTGAACATGCAGGCGACCATTTTATCGCCATTACCGATCCAGGCAGTCCATTGGTGGGTCTGGCAAATCGTTATCACTTCCGTGCCACATTCACCAATGACCCCAATATTGGCGGGCGTTATTCAGCCCTGTCCTATTTCGGATTGGTTCCGGCCGTATTGGTGGGTGTTGATGTTGCCAGGCTGCTGGAGAGCGCCATTTCCATGACTGCAGAGTGCAAATCCGACGACAGTCCTGGCGGGCATTTGGGTGTGATCCTGGGGGAGTTAGCCCGGGCTGGACGAGACAAGGTCACTTTTATTCTTTCCGCGCAGATTGCCAGCTTTGGCGATTGGGTGGAACAATTGATCGCTGAAAGCACCGGCAAGTCTGGCAAGGGAATCCTGCCAGTGGTAGGTGAACCGCCTGGTCCCGATTCTGTGTATGGATCGGACCGGTTGTTCGTATCCTTGCAGTTGCCTGGCGATAGCCCATATGAGGCTGCCCTCCAGGCACTTAACGCGGCTGGTCATCCAGTATTGAGCATGCAATTGCAGGATCAATACGACCTGGGAGAACAGTTCTTTTTGTGGGAGCTGGCCACAGCAGTGGCTGGATACCGCCTGGGCATCCAGCCTTTTGACCAGCCGAATGTAGAGGCGGCCAAGATCCTGGCGCGCAATATGATTATTGAATTTTCCCGGAACGGAATTCTGCCAGAAATTAAACCGGCTGAGCTTTCCTCCGCAGTCTTGCAATCCTTTTTAGATCAAGCCATGCCCGGTGCATATATTGCCATCCAGGCCTATGTACAGCCATCAACTGCCACTGATCAAGCCTTGCTTGACTTGCGTCTCAAGTTGCGGGAACGCACCTGCCTGGCGACCACGGTTGGGTACGGGCCGCGCTTCCTGCATTCCACCGGGCAATTGCATAAAGGCGATGCAGGCAAAGGCCTGTTCATTCAACTGACCTCCCAAGCGGTGGAGAATGTCGTCATCCCGGATGAAGCCGGGCAACCAGATTGGACCATCACCTTTAACACGCTCAAATCTGCCCAGGTGCTGGGAGATCAACAGGCGTTGCTGGAGGCCGGGCGCAAGGTGATCCTGTTTGACCTGGGTGCCAGCATAACGGAAAATATCGAAAAATTAAATGTGCTCAAAGATGGGTTAGGATAACTATTAAATAATTGCTCTGATAATACATCCATTGAAAAACGACTAAGAAATATCTGCTGGATGCCAGCACAACTTCAGTTCTCAGTGCGAAGCCTGCTCAAGTAAATAGACAATGGAATGATAATTCTGCTGCGTGGCGAGCGACAAACCCATTTCACAGGTGATATTAGATGAATAGTAGCCGTCATAAGGGTGGGCTTTTACTTCCGCACTCTCCAGTGAGGTGGCGGCAGCAGTCAGTTCAGGGAAGAGCAATCCACGGTCTCCGGCAAAGGCACAGCAATCCAGGTGCAGCGGAACAGTGACGGATTTGGCGCAGCGGCTGGCGATGGCAGTCATCTTGCTTTGCAGGTTCATTTTGCGCGCTGAGCAGTTGGGGTGCAAAATGACTTCTCCGGCTACTGGCTGGATCTGCAATTTTGGAAGAAGCACATCATGCATCAAGTCCAGACCATCCAGCAGGGTCAGCTTTTCAAAGATGGCACGCTCCCCGGCGGATAGCGCCGGGAGGTAGTCTTTATACTGGCACAGGGTGAACGTGCAGGAGGTTGTGTCGATCACCACCGGCAGTTTTCCGTGTTGTGACCATTCCCAGAAGCGCTCAAGAGTGCGCTGCCGGGTGGCCGCGTAGGCTGCAGTGTAACCCTTTGAACCAAATGGCATTCCGCAGCAATTGCCTTCCACATCCGGAGGGATCCACAACGAAACACCGGCTCGTCCGGCTACCTTCAGCATGGTATCAGCCAGGGAAGCCATACCAGGTTGGGGAACGCCCATACGTCGTGAAATGCAGGATGGGAAGTAAACATAAGCCGCGTCTGTTTGTCGTGTGACAGGCAGCCGGGAGGGCACATATGGCACAGCCGCGTTCCACTTGGGCAGGGTCATCCCGGTCAGCTTTTCGCCCAGGAGCGAAAAACCGGTGATGGCATTTGCACCGATGACGGACTCAACTGCATGAGCCAGGCGAACGCCCATGCCGAGGGCTTTTTCCACGCTTGTAAAATGTTCCGAAACCCACAGGGCGGTCTTCTCAGCGCGTGGACTCACCAGCCCGGCGCGCAGATACTTGGTCAGGTCACCGGTGTTGATTCCCACCGGGCAAGCCGAGGCGCATAAACCATCCACGGCGCAAGTTTCCAGCCCGAAATAATTGAAATCCTCCAGCAGGGAAGTTAATAATGGTGCGTCGCTACCTGCTTTTTTCTGGCGGGTGATCTCCCGGCGGATAACGATCCGCTGGCGCGGGGTCAGGGTCAGGCGCCGGCTTGGACAATTTGGCTCACACAGTCCACACTCAATGCATTTATCCACTTCCACTTCCACTTCGGGCATGTCCTTGATGTCAGATACATGCGAGCGCGGATCAGGATTGATGATGACACCCGGGTTGAGCAGACCGGATGGGTCAAACAGGGATTTGATGTCGCGCAGCATGGCATAACCATTGGCGCCCCATTCCGCCTCCAGGTAAGGGCTCATGGCTCGCCCGGTGCCATGCTCACCTTTGAGAGAACCATCATATTTATTCCTGACCATGGCGAGTACATCATCCATAAAGTGCTCCAGGTGCAGGATCTCGGCCTGGTTGTTTAAGAAGCAGCTAAAATTGAAATGCAGGTTGCCATCCTTGGCATGCCCAAAGATGATGGCATCCTCGTAACCATAAGTGCGGAAACGGGCTTGCAAGTCGGTAACTGCTTCTGCCAGGCGCGGCACGGGGAAGACCAGGTCTTCGGTCATCACGGAACTGCCTTTCGGGCGCATGGCTCCCAGCGTGGGGAACAAGCCTTTACGCAGCTTCCACAACTCAGCCTGGACAACCGGATCCTCGCTGAACTCCGGGTCATGCAGCAGATCCAGGCCGCGAAGAGTGCCGGCGGAAACGCGCTGAATGTCAGCCATATCTTCTCTTGAACAACCCTGGTATTCCACCAGGATGGCTGCTGCTGTATCGGGCAATTGTCGCAGGATGCCTGGCGCTCCGGGCAGATTTTCCACCGAACGCAGGGCGGCGCGCTCCATGATCTCGGCGGCACGTGCACCTGAATCGCGCAGGGGGGCGATGGCACGAGCAGCATCATGGATGGTTTTGAAGTAGAGCTGACCGGTATATTTGTGGGAGTAATCTGGCAGAGTATTTAATACAGCCTCGGCAATGAAGCCCAGGGTACCCTCCGAACCGATCATCAGATGGGTCAGAATGTCGATTGGGTTGTCGTAATCCAAGAGGGCATTCAATGAATAGCCATCCGTGTTCTTCATCAGGTAACGATTGCGCACACGTTCCGTCAGGGTGGCATCTGCCAACAGCCTGAGGCGCAATTCGAGCAAGCCGCTGGCGATCTGCGGGGCGCCTTCCTGAAATTGAGTTGCGGCATCCGGGGAAGCCGTATCCAGCACCAGGCCATTGGGCAATACAACCGTGAGCGAGTGAATGGTATGGTAGGCATTTTCCGCCACCCCACAGCACATTCCACTGGAATTATTGGCCAGAATGCCGCCCAGCATGGCTGCATCAATGGAAGCCGGGTCCGGGCCGATACGCCGGCCATAAGGTTTAAGAAAGGCGTTGAGTTGACCTCCCACCACACCTGGCTGGGAGCGAACACGCCGACCGGACTCTTCCACCTGCATCCGCCCCCAGTGTCGTGAGACCACGGTCAAGAGACCATCTGTGATGGATTGCCCGGAAAGGCTGGTACCTGCCGCCCGAAAGGTGATGGGAATCTGGTTTTGCTGGGAAAATCGGAATAAGCCACAGATCTCATCCACAGAAACAGGTTGGATGACAGCCTGTGGTATGAGCCGGAAGAAAGAAGCATCGTTGGCGTAAGCATACCGCTCGATTGGATTGGTCAGGATGCGTCCTTCAGGAATGATCGATGAGAGCTGTTTTTTAATATCCATATCAAGCTGCTGTTTTTCCGCCATCCACCATCAAGGTATGGCCTGTAACAAATGAAGAATCATCACTTGCCAGGAATAATACTACCCTAGCCACTTCTTCTGCAAGGGCATAACGCCCCATTGGCAGGCTGGTGGCTGACCTGAGCATGGCCTCTTCAGGTGTGGTTGGAGTGCCGTGTTCATAAAAGCCCCTTTCAAGCCAGCGTTCCACAAAGGTGTCTCCAGGGCAGACCGCGTTCACGCGGATGTTTTCAGAAGCATGATCGAGTGCCATGCTCTTGGTCATCAGTGCCACTGCTCCTTTGCTGGTTGCATAAGGCAAAAATCCCCTGGCACCCACCACAGACAGGTCTGACCCATTATTAACTATTACACCTTTTCCGGTATTACGCATGTGCGGAATGACCAGGCGGGACATGCGCCAGACAGCCGTGACATTAATATCCCAGGTATTTGCCCAATCTTCTTCGCTGGTAGTTTCGGCACTGCCCCGTGTGACAATGCCGGCATTATTAAAAAGAATATCAATCTTGTCAAACCGGTTTAAGGTTTGCTGGATGGTTTTCTCACAATCTTCGATGCAGGTGTGATCTGCTTGAAGGAAAAGGCACTGCCCGCCACTGCGGTTGATCTGGGCTGCCACAGCCTCACCCAAATAATTTCGCCGACCGGTGATGACCAGGTTGGCGCCTTCCCGGGCAAACAATTCTGCGGTAGCTTTGCCAATGCCTGAGGTTGCACCCGTGATGATGGCGGTAAGGTTTGATAATTTTCCCAAATGAGCCTCCAAAATATTTGTATATTATATACAGTATAACATCTTCGAGCTGACCTTTGAATTTAAAATGGCAATTTCCTGTCAAGTGGGGCTTGACAAACCCGGATTAATGAATAAAATATACTTTATAATGTATACAATATACAATAGATCATTCTTACGAGGAGAGGAGGAGGATGTCTGACAAATATATACCCATAAGCAAACCTGTAGCCTTGTGACCTAGATAAAGTAACCTGCTTTTGGCGCATCCTTGGTTTAAGAAATAATGCACGAAATATCCGGGCAGGGTTTTACTTTCGAATTTTTTTCAAAAGGCTGCATACAAATGATCCAGATCTGGAACTGTTAAGACGGTTCGTTTCATAATCAATCTTTTCAAATTCGCCATTTGGAGGAAGCTATGTCAGTCCGTTCTCGACTTTACGCTATGTTTAGTGTGCTGCTTGCGATTTCATTTGTATTATCCGCATGCGGTAGCGCATCACCTGTAACTGAAGAACCAGCCACGGTGGTGCGCTTTGTTTTTGCTCCAGACCCGGTAATGAAATATATGGTGGACACCGGCATCGTTGCAACCTATGAAGAAAAATACAACATGCATTTGCAGACCATCTCCACCTGGGATGAAGCCGCCTTCTTTGGTGGCGGTCATGCCGACATTGCCTCGACCGGTGACTATGAAGTACCTGCCCTGGCGACTGAAAGTGGTCAGGATTATGTTGTCTTTGGTATCTACAACCTGGGCCGTGTACCGATCTTTGTCAAGACCGATTCACCCTACCATACCATCAAGGACCTGGAAGGCAAGAAGATCGGCGTACCCGGCCCGCTCTCATCCACCATGATCTGGGGTGTAATGCTCAGCAAGACCGAAGGTGTGGATTTCCGGGTTGGCACCAAGCAGTTTGACCTGCAAATCAACGACCACATGGTCAATGGTCAGTTGCTGCGCGAAGGACAGATCGAAGCAGGTGTCATCATTCCCGAAGCTGTCATGCCGGAAATTGCAGCCGGTACCGTCCGCCCACTCTACGACGAGGGCAGCACCTGGGAGTATTACCGGGATTATTTGGATCCTGCCAAGACCCACAAGGGTGTCCCTGGAAACATTTTCCTGGCAACCCAAGCATGGTACGACGCCAATCCGAAAGCGGTTGAATTCTTCCTGGCAATGTGGCAGGCCGGTATCGATGCCTGGAAAGCCAACCGTCACGACTTCATTGTTCTCTATCCGGAAGATTGGGGCATTGATCCCGAATCACCCACTTTCGACAGTGATGTTGCCACCATGGAAAAATGGTTGACCGACCATGACTGGTTTGTGGATAGCGTTTACCTGGATCAGACCTGGGTCGAAAAAGAATTGCCTCTCTTCGACTTGATGCGCTCCACTGGCTTCATGCCTGCCGATATGCCCAACCCGAACTTTGTGGTGAATAAGCCTCCGGCCAATTAATAGCTGGTTTTGACTGACCCATATTTTTCAATAGGCTAAAATAAAGGCTCGAGGGTTCTGAATAAATAAAGAACCCTCGAGTCCAAGATAGCAGTTTGAAGCTTAACTAGAAGAGGTTTTATAACCATGACCGCAACTGCAATCAATCCTTCGCAAATTCCAAGTGCAACCAGAGCCAGAAGGTTCGCCCAGGCTATGAAGGGCTTCCTGATCAGCCCGCGTTGGCTTTTCGTAATTATTGCTTTAGTCGTCTGGCAAACCTATGCAGTCTTCAGGAATAGCCGCCTGATCCCCACACCGGTAAAGGTGGGCGCCACCATGTGGAGGATACTAACCAGCGGGATATTTTTTGAACAACTGGCAGCCAGCATGACACGCATTTTGATCGGCTTTTCCCTGGCCATGATATTAGGAACGATCATCGGCATCCTGATGGGCAGCCGAAAATCTTATGATCAGTTCTTTAAAGCGATGGTAATTCTGGGCCTGGCATTACCCGGACTCATCTATGCCTTGATCTGTGTAATGTTCTTCGGCATCAGCATCCTGGCGCCTGTGACTGCCATCCTGGCCGGCTCCTATCCTTTTGTAGTTATCAATGTTGCCGAAGGGGTTAAATCGCTGGATAAAGACTTGATCGACATGAGCCGTTCATACAAGATCGGGCGCGGCAAGATCGTTCGGCAGGTAATCCTGCCGTCCCTGCTGCCGTTCATCCTGGCAGCCATCCGGAATGGCTTTGCCATCGCCTGGAAGATCTGTACCCTGGTGGAAGTCTTCGGGGCTGTCAGTGGTGTTGGATATATGATTAAAAACAGTTTTGACCAGTATGCTGTGTACGGGATCGTAGCCTGGGCCTTAATGTTCGGGGGTGTCATGCTGTTGATCGAATATGGCTTGCTGGTACCTGCGGAACGCTACCTGGCTCGCTGGCGTCCCAAGGTCAAGCAGGTAATTTAAGGTGAAGGAGGCTAAGATGAGTGTAGCAGTAAATGTTTCGCCGAACAGTACGTCTCTTGCCGCGAGCAAGCGTTTCGCCAAATCCTTCAAGGGAATCATCTTCCACAAGGGGTGGCTGGCCATATTGATGGTATTGGTGATATGGCAGATCATCAGCTTTTTCCTGGGAGGCCGCGGGTTGGTGCCCTCACCTGCCAGAACGGCTGCAACCATGTGGGGAGTGTTGGCTAGTGGAGAGTTTTTCGTGCAGCTGGGTGACAGCCTGGTCCGGTTGTTGATCGGGTTTGTACTTGCCATGACGCTTGGCATGATCGTGGGGGTGTTGATGGGCAGCCGCTGGTTCTGGAATGAGTTCTTCAAGGATATTGTAATCCTGGGTTTGTCCCTGCCCGGCCTGGTGTATGCCTTGCTTTCTGTGGTGATTTTTGGCACCAAACTCTTGGCTCCGGTCATGGCCATTCTCTTTGCATCGTATCCCTTCATTGCAGTGAACATACGCGAGGGAGTGAAAGCCCTGGATAAGGACTTGCTGGATATGACCCAGGCTTATAAGATTGGAAAATGGAAGGTTGTTCAGCAGGTGATCATACCATCCCTGTTGCCACACATCCTGGCTGCCATCCGCACCGGCTTTACCATCGCCTGGAAAGCCTCCGTCCTGACCGAGGTCTTCGGAGCCACCAGTGGCATTGGTTATATGATCCGTTTTAATTTTCAAATGTTTGCCGTACGCGGCATCCTCGCCTGGTCCCTTCTATTTGGTGGCGTGATGATCCTGATCGAGTACGGTATCCTTGTGCCCGCTGAGCGACATTTTGCACGCTGGCGGCCTCAAATCTTAGAGGAGGTCTAATGGCAGCTACAGCTGTTTCTGTAAAAGATCTGGTCAAGTGTTTTGGTGATTTGCGTGTGCTGGATAATGTAAGCTTTGATGTGGAAGAATCCAGTTTAACCACCATCGTTGGTTTTTCCGGGTGCGGTAAGAGCACTCTGTTAAATGTTCTAGCTGGCATAGAAACAACCACCTCCGGAATAGCGGAAGTGAGTTCCAGCAAGAATCTTTCTGCACGCCTGGGGTATGTGTTCCAAAGCCCGCGCCTGCTGCCCTGGCTGACTATTGAGCAAAATCTCGTTTTTGTCCGCCCGGATGCAGTAGATGAGGCGACTCATTTAGAGCGAGTTCATAAATACCTTGAAATGGTGGGTTTAAAAAATGTCCGCCATAAGTTTCCTTATCAGTTATCCGGTGGCATGCAGCAGCGAGCCGGTATCGCCCGGGCTTTGTGCATCGAACCGGCTGTCCTGTTGATGGACGAACCTTTCAGCCACCTGGACGAGATCACCGCTGGTGGAATGCGTGAAGAAATGCTGCGCATCTGGCAGGAAACTCGCCGCACCATCCTGTTCGTAACCCATGACATGCAGGAAGCCGTGGAATTGGGTGATCGCCTGATCATGTTGGATTACCACGGTCGCATATTTGTGGACATCAAGATCGATCTGCCCCGGCCGCGCAATCTGACCGACCGTGTGTTTATTGAATTCTATTCCGATGTTGTCCGCCATCTTCAGGCCATGCAGACCATCCGGGCCGAAGAATTGGCCGCCTTGGGAGTGAGTTAACCCTTTTTTAGGGATGCCATGAAAATAACCGCAATCGAAGCTATCCCGGTCGCAATCCCGTTGAATCATCCGCTCAAGATGGCGGTGGCAACGGTATCCAGACGCGATTCACTGATTGTGCGCATTCACACCAATGAGGGCCTGGTAGGATTGGGGGAAGCAGTGATAGCGCCTTATTTCTCCGGTGAGACCCAGGCGGGAGCGAAAGCAGCTATTGATACGCTGCTTGCACCTGTTTTAGTTGGTCAGGATGTTTTCAATATACATGCCAACCTGGCAAGGCTGGACCGGGTGTTATACGGAAACCCGTCTGCCAAATCTGCAATTGATATTGCCTTACACGACCTGTTAGCCCAGGCCATGAATGTCCCATTGTATATATTGCTGGGAGGCAAGGTACGAGATCAGGTCAATTCCACCTGGGCCATATCTGCAGAAGAACCCACGCAAGCAGAAGATGAAGCCCTGGAGGGCATCGAACAAGGTTTCCAGGCCATCAAGATCAAGGTGGGTGTGGGCTCGTTGCAAAAGGATATTGAACGCATACGCACTGTCCGTAAAAGGATCGGTAACAATATCCATTTACGGGCTGATGCCAACCAGGCCTGGAGCCCGGAAGCAGCCATCCAGTTTCTAAAGGCAGTTGAAGATTGTCATCTTCAATTTATTGAACAACCAGTCCATCGTTATGATTTGGATGGTATGGCCAAGGTTGCCCGGGCAGTGGATACACCCGTCGCACCGGATGAAGGCTTGTTCAATGCAGAAGATGCTTTGCGACATATTCGCCTTGCTGCTGCCGATGGAGCAGTGATGAAGATAATGAAAGCGGGTGGCATCGTTGGATGCCGGCAGCTTGCGGCAGTCCTCCAGGCAGCTAATCTGAACCTTCACCTGGGAGGCATGCCTGGACAAACCAGTATCAGCGCGGCTGCTGAAATCCACCTCGCAGTCAGCCTTCCAGACTTATCCTGGGATACAGGTATTTATCCGCACTCGATAAGTCATGATGTAGTCACCGAGCGACTGGTACCTGTGGGAGGGGCGTATCTTCCCCCGGAAAAACCGGGACTGGGTGTGAAATTGGATGAGGCCGCCCTGGCACATTGCCGGATCGAACTTTAGAGAAAATACATTTTTTACGTTGTGGAGGATTGGATGGAACTTGCAGATAAATTCGCCAGGTTTGTGGCTCACACTGAGATCCAGGATGTCGATCCATCGGTGATTGAACATATTAAGAAATTGACCTTAAAACAGGTCATGGGAATGCTGGTCGGTTCAACTGCACCCACCTGCAAGAAAGTGATTCATTATGTGAAAGAAAACCCCGGTCGTCCCGAAAGTGGTATATATGGCTTGGGTTTTAAAACTGATGTTGCCCAGGCTGCATTGATCAATGGCTTTTTTGGTCATGCTTCTGAAATGGAAGATGACCAGTTCCCAGGAGGTGGCATCAGCGATGTCACCACCTGGCCTGCTTTGTTGACAGCCGCAGATAAATGGAAACTCTCTGGAAAAGAAACGGTTGTAGCCCTGTATGTTGGCCAGGAAATGCAAAACCGGATTGCTTATTGGGCTTCGGTTGGCACGGACCCAATTGGCATCTGTAATCTGCCATTTATTGGAATCTATGGCGCAACCGCAAGTTGTGCCAAGGCTTTTGAACTGACCGAAGCCCAGATCAAAGCCTCCTTCGGATTGGCGATGGTTCAGGGGTTGGGTTATATCCACACCTGGGGAACGGATGCTCATTTCTGGGAATCTGCCACGGTTTGCCGTAATGCTGTATTGAATGTCATCATGGCCAAAGCTGGGGCGACCAGCAACCCGGTGATCGAAAAATGTCTTGACATGCTGACCGGAGGTGATAAAAACATCGAGTTTGATAAAATGACTGAAGGTCTGGGTCAGGCGCCTTTTTATACCAACGATACCTGGATCAAGAAGTGGGGTTTTTGCTTCTTCACTCATAATTTTGTGGATGCGCTGGCAGACATGATGGCAAAGCATTCCTTCAGCAATGAAGATATTGAAGAGATCACTCTGCATTTTGACGAATTGCGAAAAGTAGTTGACCGTCCAGATCCAAAGGATGCGGAAGATAGCCGCTTCAGCACCCAGCATATCCTGGCTTACCAGTTGGTGCATGGAGAATGCGGTCTTGACACTTGCACGGATGTGGCCATTAACGATCCAGCCCTGGTTGAGGTACGCAAAAAGATCAAGGTGGTTTACCATCCGGAATATCCAAAGCGCTATTTTGCCGGCGAAGGACGGGTTGACATAAAGTTAAAGAACGGCAAATTAATGACAGAAGCCCTTGAGCAGCCTTATGGTGGTCCTAAATTTCCATTAAGCATGGATCAGAGCGTGGATATTTATCGCAAATATTGCCGGGGGATATTGTCGGAGACCCAAATAGAACGTACCAAGGATATTATATTGAACATGGAGAACGAACCTGATCTCCAGGAATTGTTCGATATCTGTACATTCCGTCATATGGTGAGGTGAAAAGTGATTGACGAACCTATAGTTCCAGATATGAATTGGCCGATTACGCCCCCACTGGCCGAAAGCTTAAAAGATATGTTTGACCTGTGGGTATTTCTCGATGGTCGCATGGTTAAAGGCGCTGATGCCAGTGTCTCGGTTTGGGACCATGGATTGTTGTATGGAGATGGGATCTATGAGGGCATCCGTGTTTATGGAGGAAGAATCTTCAAGCTTGAAGCCCACCTTGCCCGTCTGTTTGATTCAGCCCGTGCAATCCAATTGGCGATGCCTTTGACACCCGAACAATTCGCCGGTGCGATCATCGCCACTTTGCGGGCTAATAATCTTAAGGATGCGCACATCCGCCCGGTTGTAACGCGCGGACCTGGAAAACCAGGATTGGACCCGCGTCGCACCATTCGCTCCAGTGTAATGATACTGGCTTCAGCAGCCCCTCCGACCTTTGGCGACAAACCGGTGAGGTTGCTGACAGCAGCCATACGTCGAAAGGCTCCATTGTCAATTGACGGACGCATAAAATCATTAAATTATCTTGATAATATTATGGCCAAGCTGCAATCCAATGCCTTCGGCGCGGATGATGCCCTCATGCTCGATCCATCCGGGTTTGTAGTTGAGGCGACTGCCAGTAATATTTTCCTGGTCAAAAATGGCAAATTGATGACCCCTGCATTGACAGCAGCCCTGCCTGGGATTACCCGCCAGGTGGTGATGGAGCTCTCAGTAAAACGGTTTGGTGCAGTGTTTGAACAATCAGTTTCACTTTCAGACTTATATACTGCGGATGAAGTTTTTATTGCTGGCACTGCCAGTGAAATCGTGGCTGTTGGTGAAATAGATGGAAGAATAATTGCAGATGGAAAAACTGGTTTAATAACTGCTGATCTGCAAAAGGATTACAAGGAACTGGTGCGAACATCGGGAAACCTTGTGTTTGACTCATAACGAGAGGTGACTTATGTTAGAAAATTCGATACCGACGATCCAAAAAGTGGTGGTGGACAGCCTGCGCGAGTCCATTTTGGATGGCAGTCTGAAACCTGGCGAGCGCCTGGTCCAGGATGATATTGCTGCCCATTTTGGTGTCAGCCGTATCCCTGTGCGTGAAGCTTTCCGTACCCTGGCAGCAGAGGGCCTGGTGACCTTTGAGCAAAGGCGCGGTGTCATTGTCACCGAACTGACTCGTGCCGATGTTGAAGAGATCATGACGGTTCGTGCTGTATTGGAAGGAATGGCCTGCCGGGCTGCTGCTGAGCGGGCAACCCCCGAACAATTGGATGAGATCCATCTGGGATTGAGAAAGCTTGAAGAGGCTCGCAAGGAACCAGAACAGTATTACCATCTAAACTCTGCATTTCATGCAGCCATCCTGAATGCATCCAACCAGCCCCATACAGCCGCTCTGGTCATGAAATTTCGAAACATGATGGAAACCGTCGCCCGCCAGTATCTCGACCCGGTGGGGCGGGTGGAGATAGTTCACGAGGATCACCGTGCAATATACGAAGCCCTGGTCCGGCATGATGCCGACGAAGCCGAAAAGCTCATTAAAGAACATACCCAGCATGTGCTCAAGGGCATCATGGTGGATTGGAACGACCCCATACCCTTGGAAGAATAATCTCTTAAAAGGACATTTGATGGCAACCATAATTTCTAAAGACCAGATAACCCCAGACCTGGACTATGAAAAAGGTCTCGATATTCGTATTGGTATCAATGATTCCACCTGCGGGTCAAAAGAACTGACCATGGGATACACCATCATCCCACCCGGTGTTCGCAACCCGGCCCATTACCATCCAAATGCTGAAGCTGGTTTCTTTATTCTCCAGGGAGAATTAAACGTATATATTGGCGAGAAACGCGAATTAACGCGTGTAAAACCTGGGACCTTTGTTCATGTTCGTAAAGGTGAGATTCACGGCATCGAAAATCCAAACCAGAAAGAACCGGCTGCCCTCATTTTTGCATATGGGAATGTCCCCAACAAAGAAGCCTCGGGTACCACATTTGTTGAAGAACCATGGGTAAAATAGAAAGCCCACTTTCACGATTGCAAGCTCTCGGCCTGGAGTTGCCTTCAGTACCGGTACCGATCGCCAATTACCTGCCTGCCATCCGTCATGGTAATCTGGTCTATGTCTCAGGGCATGGCTCCGTCGGAGCAGGTGCTGAAAAATATTATGGGCGTGTTGGCAGTGATTTTACGGTGGAGCAAGGCCAACAGGCTGCCCGTTTGGCGGCGTTGAACTGCCTGGCTGCATTGACCAGTGTTGCCTCCCTGGATACGGTACAGCAAATATTGAAGGTGACAGGATACGTTCATAGTGAAGATGGATTTACCCAACAGCCTGAAGTCTTAAACGGCGCATCTGACTTGCTGGTTGCCATTTTTGGAGAAGCTGGAAAGCATGCACGCACTGCCATTGGGTTGCGGCAAACTGCACGAAGTTTTACTGTTCAATTGGAAATGTTGATTTCAGTTAAAGAATAATTCATATCTAACAACAAGGAGTTCACAATGGATCTCAGTTTTATCGGCAAGCCCCATCATACCCTTCCTCGCCGCGTTTACAGTACCACAATTGCTGATTGGCAGGCACGAGTAGACCCTCTGCGCCTACGAGAACAACGCTTAGAGCGAGCAAAAGAGCAATTGGAAAAATTTGACCTGGGAGCTTTGGTTTTATTTGCCGGTGCGAACATCCGCTATGTCACCGGCTCGTACCAGGGCAACTGGAAATACAACATTAATATCCGTTATGCTGTTTTGCCACGCGGTGGTGAACCGGTTTTGTTTGAAACCGCTGGTTCAGACCTGGAGTGCGCTAAAATTGACCTGCCCTGGATGGAAGGTCGCATTCATCCTGCCATTACCTGGCAGTGGACGGAAGGTGCGCAACCCATGATGGTAGGGCGAATGGCAGATACAGTTATAGACGTACTCAAGAAATTTAAGGTGGATAAAGAAAAGATTGGTATTGATAACCTCGATATGCCTGCCTACCAGGCTTTTGTGGACAAGGGCATTAAGGTTGTCAATGGCTGGCCAGTCATGTCAGCAGCACGTGTTATCAAGACACCTGATGAAATTGAACTACTCAAGCAGGCCAGCACTATTGGAGACGCAGCCATGTGGCGCGTGATGAATGAATGGGCCAAGCCGGGCGTGCGCGAACGTGATATTGAGGCGAAAGTCCATGAATACATGATCACCCAGGGCTGCGAAGTGATATACGATATCATCGTAGCTTCGGGCGGCAATACCAGCCCATACCGCCGCTGGGCAACCGATAAAATCATCCGCCAGGGAGACATGGTGATCGTGGACATCAATGCCATTGGCCCATCCGGCTACTTTATTGATTTTGTGCGTTGCTTCAAAGTTGCTGCAAAACCAACTCCAAAAGAACTCGACCTTTACAAGGAATGCCACGATTCGTTGTACGCTGGAATTGCTCAACTCAAACCCGGTAACACAACCGCGGATGTAGCCCGGGCTTTCCCAGTATACGATGATGATAAATATGGAACAGTCACACTCCAACAGTTCGCCCATAGCATCGGGTTGACGTTATACGAAGGTATGTGGATTTCACGTGCCTATGCCATGGATTACCCGGCTGAGATCAAGCCGAATATGTATTTTGCTGTGGAAACTTTTGCCGGACATCCTCTGCTTGAGCAAACCGTCCGCCTTGAAGAAAATGTGTTGGTAACCGAGGACGGAAATGTGAACTTCACACTGTGTGAACACGCCCCGGATTTCTGGCCGCAATAATTGCATTTCAACCCAAGAAATCTGACTACACCTGTGTTTGATTGGAACCCATCCAAATATGCAGGAGGAGGATTGAACCCATGCCTCCTCCTGTTTGAAAACCAACAGGAAAGGATATCTAAATGACACAACCCTGGCATACTGATGATTGGTTCACCTCGCCGTGGAATTTCAGCCCGGAAGTAACTTCCAATATTTCCATCCCACCCAAAGTCCGCTTTCATGACATCACCTTGCGGGATGGTGAACAACAAGCCGGAGTAGTTTTTACAAAGGACGACAAGATCCGCATTGCCGAAAAACTGGCTGAGTTGGGCGTGCATCGTATTGAAGCTGGCATGCCGGCGGTTTCGCCTTCCGATGAAGCTGCCATAAAAGAAATAGTTAAACGCAACCTGGGACCTGAGATCTTTGCTTTTGCACGCTGTATGGTGGATGATGTGAAACGTGCCGTGGATTGTGGCGTCAAGGGCGTAGTCATGGAAGTGCCATCCAGCCAGCACATCCTCCAAAAAGCCTATCGCTGGGAGTTGGAAAAAGCCATTGAACTCTCCATTGCCTCCACGCGATACGCACATGAACAAGGCTTATATGTGGTCTTCTTCCCGATCGATTCCTCCCGCGCCGAGATCGACTGGTTCCTGGATCTGATCACGCGGGTTTCAACCGAAGGGCACATGGATGCCCTGGCAGTAGTGGATACTTTTGGCGTTCTTTCTCCGCATGCCATCGCATACCTGGTGCAAAAGATTCGGGCCCGTATCAAACAACCGCTCGAAGCCCATTTTCACATGGATTTTGGGATGGGGGTTGCCAATACCATTCTGGGCGTGGCAGCTGGTATCGAAGTGATCCATTCCACAGTGCTTGGGATAGGCGAACGGGCCGGAAATACGCCTCTTGAGGAAACGGTAATGGCGCTGCGCACCATGTACAATTGTGACACCGGCATGAATCTGAGTGTGTTGACCGAGCTGGCCAACCTGGTTCGCCAGCTCTCCGGTGCATTCATCCCGGCCAATCGTCCGGTGGTGGGAGATATGCTTTACAATGTTGAATCGGGTATCATCACCAGTTGGGTACGCAATTGCGGACATGAGGATATAACCGAAGTATTTCCATTCCGTTGGGAAATGGTGGGTAACCAGCCCGTGGATGTGGTTTTGGGTAAAGGCAGCGGTGTGGACTCCATCAAATTCTGGCTGGATAAGTTGAACATGGGCGAAGTCGGTGAAAGCGATGTAATGGACATCCTGGTAAAAGTGAAGCAATTCTCTCTTGAAAACAAGCGCCTGCTTAAAGTGGATGAATTCCAAAAGATTGCCGCCAGAGTACTGGATGCTGCCGGAGCTTGAGTATGCTAAAAAGACTGGATCACATTGGCATTGTCGTGGAAAACATACAGCAGGCATGCCAAGCCTATGCAGGCCTGGGAATGAAGGTCAGCCACATGCTGGACCTCCCCACCAAATCTGTGACGGTGGCTTTTCTTCCAATGGGAGATATGGAGCTTGAATTACTCCAACCAAATGCAACCGGGAGCAATATTGCCGATTTTCTTAAAGAAAATGGAGAAGGTCTGCACCATATTTGTTTTGAGGTGACCGACCTGGATGCAACTCTCCAATCGGTTCGCGAAGCTGGATTAATATTGATCGATGAGGTTCCCCGCCAGGGAGCCACAGGCCGGATAGCATTCATCAATTCCGAATCTACCAATGGAGTTCTGATCGAATTGATGGAGAAAACTCGCTAATGACTTCGCAGCAGGCGCCAGGATTAATCAGGAGAATTAGGAGACTTTCCCCAGACACATCACTGGGCCTGGTGGCTTTGACATTGATGCACTTCCTGGTGGACCTGCATTCCGGTATGCTGCCGGTAATCCTGCTATACCAACGCCAAACCCTGAACCTTTCGTTGACGCAAATTGGCATTCTGGCGGGAGTGTATAATTTTGGTCTTTCACTCTCCCAACCTTTCTTCGGTTACATGGCAGACCGCTGGGGACCGAAACGCTTCGCCGTTGGCGGCCTGTTCTGGATCGCCCTGTTGGGTGCTGGATTTGGATTTGCGCCTTCTTTTCTCACATTGCTGATGCTGGCTACATTGGCAGCCTTTGGGTCATCCTCTTTTCACCCGGCCGGGGCAGCCAGTGCCGCCCGCATCATGACCAGCAGCCGTGGATCAGGAATGTCTTTCTTCCTGGTTGGAGGCAGCATCGGCTTTGCCGTAGGACCTCTGGTGGCTGCCACTGTGTTTGAAAGCTTTGGTTTGCATGGTACCGTTATCATCTCCCTGGGTGCGTTATTATTGGCTGCCTTGTTGGTGATAATGATTAATCCTTTCAAGTCTGAAACTGGCAGGGATGTTGGTAGTTTGAATTTCAATCAAGAGATGAAAGCCCTGGCCATACCGGTTTCCATACTGGGTGCGGTGGTTGCCCTGGTGATACTCAGCGGGGCACGCACCTGGATCTATTCAGGATTATCCAACTTCATTCCCCAGCAGATGACAGTGTTGGGCTTTTCCCGGTCGCAGGCCACCTACTGGCTTTCAACCATGCTGATCATAAATTCAGCCGGTGTTCTTCTCGGTGGTCCATTGACAGATCGTTTTGGCCCACGCGCCATCATTACCGCGGCCTTGAGTTTGCTAGCTCCGGTTCTATTCCTGGCCGCTTACGCCGATTCAAGCAACATTGGGATCTTCTCGTCAGTGGCAGGTCTCCTGGTGGGCTTCCCAGTGGCAGCCATCCTCCTGGTAGGACAATCTTTCCTACCCCGGGGAACCAGCCTGGCTTCCGGTTTGGTTTTGGGCATCAGCTTTACCATTGGTGCAATCGGAGTTGCCCTGACAGGCGCAATTGCAGATCATGCAGGTTTGTCGGTGGGGATCATGGTTTTTGGGTTTCTGGCTGTTCTAGCAGCAGGTTGCGGGTTGTTCATGCCAAAAACCATGTTGGCTGAAAGTCTTGAATGAAGCTAAATCATCCAACTCCTGGATGAAAAAAGTATCTATCCGAAAATTAACAAGTGAAGGTAAGGTGGGGGATTTGGCGGCCCTGTGCGCTGCCAAATCCCCCACAAAACCCCGAATTTTAGGATTGGTGCTATGTTCTATGCAGAAATTGGCCAAGAGAAAAAATGCCGGGATGGCAGATGCCATGAATTATTGGATAGGAATTTAACCATATATTATTGTTGAAAGGATTTATTTGAGATGAAGGTAGATATTCACGCACACATGTTGGTTCCTGAGATTTTGGCCGACCATGGCCCTGAAGAATGGCGCCCGGTTATGGTGCCACACCCTAGTGGTGGTTACCTGATCCGCAACAATTCCTTCGTGAACGGTCCTGCCTTCAAAAGAATTATTGAAGCTGACCAGATTGAAAAAGCCGTATTGGAAGCCGGACTTGACCTGGCAGTGCTTTCCACACCACCTTACGCCTTTTATTATGAATTAAGCGCTTCAGAAGCAGAACGCGCCAGTAAGATCCAGAACGATGGCCTGGCGCGTGCAATCCAGGAGCACCCCAAACACCTGGGTGGTTTGGGAACCTTGCCCATGCAGGATGTACCCATGGCGGTTAAGGAATTGAAGCGGGTGATGACAGAATTGAATTTGTCGGGTGTCGAGCTTGGCAGTAACGTCAACGGAGAAGATTTGGGGTCAGAGAAGTATCGTCCATTCTGGGAGGCAGCCGAATCTCTGGGGGCAGTTATTTTCATTCACCCGGCCTTCTTCCAACAATTAGGTTCAGACCGCATGAACAGTTATTATCTGAAGAATCTTCTCGGCAATCCCATAGAAACCACTATTTTTGCTGCCCACATGATCTTTTCCGGGATGATGGAAGATTACCCTGATTTGAAGATCGTGCTTGCCCATGCAGGTGGTGTATTACCCTATTTACGTGGCCGCCTCGAACACGGATATGAAGTGCGCAACGAGCCCAAGAAGGTCATTTCCAAACCACCCAGTGCCTACCTGGGCATGTTCTACTATGACATCATCACACACTATATTCCCACCTTGCGATACCTGATTGACCTGGTGGGTGCGGATCACGTCATGTTGGGCACGGATTATCCTTTTGACATGGGGTACGACGATCCTGTCCGCGTGGTGGAACAAGTTCCCAGTCTCAGCCCTGATGACCGTGAATTGATCATGGGCGGTAACGCCATGCGTTTGTTGCATAAGAAATAATAATAATCTGGATAAGGAGAATACACATGTACTTCTATAATTTCAAAGAACTGCCCCAGGAATTTGTCACTTCAAAATACTCCACTGCTTTTGGCGGCCTGTTGACTGGCGAAACCATTGAGGTTGGATTGCTGCATTTCAAGGCGGGTGAGGGTGCCGTGCCACATGCCCATCCGCAGGAACAGGTCATGTATGTGGTCAGCGGCAAATTGCGTGTGCGCTTTGGTGAAGAGATCGCCGAGCTGGGTCCCGGGCAGGCTTTTAATGCTCCCCCGATGGTCGAACACCAGGTAATTGCCATAGAAGATACCGAAGTACTTAGCTGCAAAAATATTGTCGGAGGTACCGGCCACCGTCTGCCCACCGAGTAACAAGGAAATTTTGAAGTTTGCGCAGAAAACCTGGGGCTTTCATTCAACGTGAAGTCTTGTTACAGAAAGCTCCAGGCTGGCAGTAAAACAAAACAACTTGGTGAGTATTTCACCAAGTTGTTTAGACAGGCGGCCCCGACGGGATTTGAACCCGCGATCTCGGCCTTGACAGGGCCGCATGTTAAACCGCTACACCACGGGACCAATTGCGGGCTGTAGTTTACCATAGGGATTTGTGAGCGTCAAGGAATACGCAAGAGAGTGTTGAAAAACAAGTGACAAAATG